>ERZ857955.56-NODE-56-length-168884-cov-9.604014_pt1 | contig 168884 bp, 136 predicted proteins | sample MGYA00519956_ERZ857955 | MGnify/ENA primary metagenome ERZ857955 (study PRJEB31778, sample SAMEA3449378) | human gut metagenome | biome: human gut; feature: human-associated habitat; material: faeces | place: United Kingdom | collected 2010/2012 ...
TGCAAAGCCATGCAGCTCGATTTCACTTCGTTCCATCTCGCTGTCGGGCTGTGCCTTTTAGCTGCCCTTACAAATGCAAAGCCATGCAGCTCGATTTCACTTCGTTCCATCTCGCTGTCGGGCTGTGCCCTATATAAACAAACAACGGAACTCTCTTTCGAAAGCAAGCTTTCGACGAGCGTCCCGTTGTTTGTTTATACATGGCTTTGCTTACGCAAAGTAGTGTACGCCTGATTCAAAGACTTTGAGGTCTTGTTCTCCGTAGATGTTTGTTGCTACGGATGTTCCTTTACGTTCAATATGAGCCATCTTACCGAAGCATCTTCCGTCTGGGCTTGTGATACCTTCGATTGCCATATATGAACCGTTTACGTTCCATTCTTCGTCCATTGTTGGCTGTCCCTGCTGATTTACATATTGTGTTGCTACCTGACCATTTGCAAATAACTGTTCAATACATTCTTTTGGTGCTACGAAACGTCCTTCACCATGTGATGCTGGATTTACATATACACCACCGAGTTCAGCTTCCTGTAACCAAGGTGACTTGTTTGAAACAACCTTTGTGTATACCATCTTTGATACATGACGGTTAATTGTGTTGTATGTTAATGTTGGAGCATTAATATCCTGTCCTGTAATCTTTCCGTTTGGTACTAATCCTAACTTAATCAATGCCTGGAAACCATTACAAATACCAAGTGCTAAACCGTCTCTTTCATTTAATAATTTATGTACAGCTTCTTCAATCTTTGCATTTCTAAATGCTGTTGCAAAGAACTTAGCTGAGCCGTCAGGTTCATCACCTGCACTAAATCCACCTGGGAACATAATAATCTGTGCCTGATTAATTGAATCTTCAAATATTTTAACAGAATCTCTAATGTCTTCCGGTGTAAGGTTCTTGAATACCTTTGTAATAACATTTGCGCCAGCATTTTCAAATGCTTTTGCTGTATCATATTCACAGTTTGTTCCTGGGAATACAGGAATAAATACTGTTGGTTTTGCAACTCTGTTCTTGCATACATAGATACTTCCCTTATCGTAAATTGGTGTATCTAATACTGTCTTATCATTATGGCTTCTTGTTGGGAATACTTTTTCTAATGGTTTCTCCCAAACCTTAAGTGCTTCATCCATTAGAATTACTTCTTCGCCATACTTAAACTCAGCTTTATCTGTTGTTTCACCTAATAATACATAACTTGCTGTTACATCACCAATTTTATCTGCAGGTACTTCAGCAACAATATCACCGAATGCAGGTGCAAATAAATCTGCACCTGGAATATTTCCACTGATGCTTACACCAATTCCGTTACCAAATGCCATCTTACTTACAGCCGGAATTACACCCTTAGCGTCTAGGGCATAAGCTGAAACAATCACACCATTCTGAATCATCTCATGAATCTGGTCATACAACTTAATGATTTCTTCATATACAGGCTTGTCATACTGATCCTTGCTGATTTCAAATTTAACAATCTTATTTCCTGCCTTCTTAAATTCAGGAGTGATAATATCTTTTTCTTTAGCTACATCAACTGCAAATGAAACTAATGTTGGTGGTACATCTATATCATTAAATGTTCCTGACATACTATCTTTACCACCAATTGATGGAAGACCAAATCCCATCTGTGCATCAAATGAACCAAGAAGTGATGCAAATGGCTGACTCCAACGACGTGGATCTTCTGTCATTCTTCTAAAGTATTCCTGATATGTCATACGAATCTTCTTGTAGTCACCACCATTTGCAACAATCTTTGCAATTGAATCTACTACTGCATACATTGCTCCATGATATGGACTCCAACTTGATAAATATGGATCAAATCCATAACTCATCATTGTTACTGTATCGCATTTTCCTTTAAGCACTGGAAGTTTTGCAACCATTGCCTGTGTTTCTGTCTTCTGGTATTTTCCACCATGTGGCATAAATACTGAACCTGCACCGATTGAACCGTCGAATTTTTCAACTAATCCCTTCTGTGAACATTCATTTAAGTCAGCAAGTGTTTCTAACCATTTTTCTTTTACGTCTGCTACTTCAGGTTTCTTGAAGAAGTTTGCATCCTTTTCAGGCATATCTACTTCAACTGTTGTTTCCTGATGTGCACCGTTTGTATCTAAGAATGCACGTGAAAGATTTACAATTTCCTTTCCTCTCCATTCTAATACTAATCTAGGATCCTCTGTAACTTCTGCTACTACTGTAGCCTCTAAATTTTCTTCATTAGCATATTCTAAGAATTTTTCTACATCAGAAGGATCAACTACTACTGCCATTCTTTCCTGTGATTCAGAAATGGCAATTTCTGTTCCATCTAAACCTGCATATTTCTTTGGAACTTTATCTAAGTTAATATGAAGTCCGTCAGCCAACTCACCAATAGCTACTGAAACACCACCGGCACCGAAATCATTACACTTCTTGATAATGTGACTAACTTCTTCTCTTCTAAATAATCTCTGTAATTTACGTTCTGTAGGTGCGTTACCTTTCTGTACTTCAGCACCACATGTTTCAATAGATTCTTCTGTATGAATCTTTGAAGAACCTGTTGCTCCACCACATCCATCACGTCCTGTTCTACCACCTAAAAGTACGATAATATCTCCTGGATCTGATGTAAGTCTCTGTACTGCACGTCTAGGAGCTGCTCCCATAACTGCACCAATTTCCATTCTCTTTGCAACATAATCAGGATGATAAATTTCTTTTACTAAACCTGTTGCAAGACCAATCTGGTTACCATATGAACTATATCCATTTGCAGCTCCCTGAACAAGTTTCTTCTGTGGAAGCTTACCACTTAATGTTTCGCTCATTGGCTTAGTAGGATCTGCTGCACCTGTTACACGCATAGCCTGATATACATATGTACGTCCTGATAATGGATCTCTAATAGCACCACCTAAACATGTTGCAGCACCACCAAATGGTTCAATTTCTGTAGGATGGTTATGTGTTTCGTTTTTGAAGTTTACTAACCATTCTTCTGTATTTCCGTCAACTTCAACAGGAACTACAATACTACATGCATTGATTTCATCTGATTTTTCCTGATCATCTAACTTGCCTTCCTTCTTTAACTTTCTCATTGCAATAAGGGCTAAATCCATAAGGCATACAAATTTGTCTTTTCTTTCTCCAAAAACATCTTTTCTTGTTTCAAGATATTCTTCATATGTTTTGACAATTGGTTCATTATAAAAACCATCATCGAACTTAACATCTGTAAGTTCTGTATTAAAAGTAGTATGACGACAATGATCTGACCAGTAAGTATCTAATACTCTGATTTCTGTCATTGATGGATCTCTGTCTTCTTCAGATTTGAAATAATTCTGAATATGTTTGAAATCCTTAAATGTCATTGCTAATCCAAGTGAATCGTAAAGTTCTTTAAGTGGAGCATCATCCATGTCCTTGAAACCATCAAAAATAATAACATCTGCCGGTTCCTCAAATTCTGTTACCAAAGTTTCAGGTTTTTCTAATCCTGTTTCTCTTGAATCTACAGGGTTGATACAATATGACTTAATCTGTTCAAACTGTTCCTCTGTAATATCTCCAACTAAAACGTATGTTGTTGCAGTCTTTATTTCAGGATTCTCATCCTCGTTTAAAAACTTAACACACTGTACAGCAGAATCAGCTCTCTGATCAAACTGTCCCGGTAAAAATTCTACGCTGAAAATCTTTGATTCAGCTTCATCATAAGGAAATGTTTCTTCATAAACATCATCAACCGGTGGTTCTGAAAATACACATGTAAGAGCTTTCTTATAAGTATCTTCTGTAAGATTTTCTACATCATATCTTACTAATTCTCTTACTTCTTTTAATCCGTCAATCCCAAGATATCCCTTGATATCTTCTGTTAATTCCTTTGCTTTTACAGCATAAGGTTTCTTTTTTTCCACATAAACACGCTTAACTTTACTCATAGATTCCTCCTGATTAGTTCTATTCTGTTTTCCTTTTGTAATGTGTTAAACCACACCCGCTAGTATATCATTAATAAGAAAAAAAGTGAAGAGTGACGAATAAAGTAAAGATTTTGTGGTTATTCGGTATACTTTTGCTTATTTTTCCTTTACAAATTCGGTCATATTTTCTCTAAACCATATTGGAAGTTGTGTTCGCTGACATTTAGGATTCTTCCTTGCATCGATTCCAATAGTATCAAAAAATATCTTCCACAATTCTCTATACTCATCGTTATACTGTAAGTCTTTGGTCAATGCCTCCACATCCTGTCCTTCAACAATAATCGTATCTGTTTCATGCTTGTGTACTGCTGCTTTCTTTCTTTTTGAATCATATATTATCCAATCTTCTTCCGGAAATCTGTCCTGAAAATGATTAATTATTAACGGAACCACATCGCATTTTGGTTGTATTCTACTGTAAAGGACCCCACCCTTTAATTCATCAAACCTTACAAATCCCTTAAACAAATGTGCTTCATTAACTGCCTTTCTACTTAATTCAGTAACCCGTAACACATGAGGATTCGTTAGCATTTTCGTCACTCTGGCTCCGACTGCATATCCTAATTTTAAAAATCCAAATATTTCATTGCCCTTGTCATTATCAAAATGCATACAGGCTCTGTAAACCATCATGTATGCTTCAATGGAAATCTTTATTCTTATGGATTTTGCCACTCTAACAGACTTGTCTAAATCAGTATCAATTGTTATAAATTCTGAAAAAAAAGTTGCCGAATAATCCTTTCCCGGATGTATGTTAACTATGCAGCCTTTGTTCATTAATACCCAGCCGTCATAAATTGCCGTCATTATCCCATCAAAAGTATCATCGCATACCAATGTTACATTTTTATTCTTCATTAAGCTTTCGCCTCCAAATCCAACAACGTCATCTGCCTGTACGTTGTATCTTCTTCAATTGAAAATAATTGCTTTCTGTCATCTGCTGCTATAGACCTTGCAATAAAATCTTTATCCAGTCTCAGTGGAAACATTGTTTTACCATTGCATGTAATAAAATATGCAGCTCTTTTCAGTACAACTCCCATACGTTTCAAACTATCAAAATCAATAACACCATATCTTCTTGCTGACATAATGCGCCTTGCAGACTTCACTCCAAGTCCCGGTACTCTCAATAATGTATAATAATCTGCTCGCATTATTTCAACAGGAAACAACTCCAAATGATTAACTGCCCAATCACATTTCGGATCTAGTACCACATTAAAATTAGGATGATTTTCATTCAGTAATTCCTTCACATTAAATCCGTAGAATCTAAGCAGCCAGTCTGCCTGATATAATCTATGCTCCCTTAATAACGGATTAGGTCCAACCAGTGCCGGTGCATCAATATTGTGGTTCACATCTACAAAAGCTGAGTAAAAAACTCTCTTCATCTTAAACTGTTTATACATATATTCAGTTACTGACATTAACTGATAATCAGTTTCCGGTGTTGCCCCTATAATCATCTGCGTGCTTTGTCCTGCTGGGACGAACTTTGACTGCTTCTTTCTTCCTGTTTTTGTAATCAAACTATACCCATCACCTGAAGACGGTATAAGGTTTCCTGAGCCAATCTGTATCTGTTTCATAGACATAAGCATATTCTTATGACTCTTATTCGGTGCTAATTCCTTAAGACTCTCCTTTGTAGGCAACTCCAAATTAGTACTCATTCTATCTGCAAGAAATCCTATTTTCTCAATAATTTCAGGAGAGGCTCCCGGTATTGCCTTTACATGAATATATCCAAAGAAATGATGTTCGTTGCGTAATTTCCACAAAGTTTCATATACAAGCCCCATTGTAAAATCCGGGCTTTTCAAAATTCCTGAACTTAAAAATAATCCTTCAATATAATTGCGTCTATAAAATTCCATGGTAAGCTTACAAACTTCATTGGGTGTAAAACTGGCTCTTGGAACATCATTTGACTTTCTGTTAATACAATACTTGCAGTCATAAATACATTCATTTGTATAAAGTATCTTAAGTAGCGATACACAACGGCCATCTGACGCAAAAGTATGACATATTCCACACGCATGAGCATCTCCCATTCCTTTTCCCTTATTGGAACGGTCAACACCACTACTGGTACATGCAACATCATACTTGGCCCCATCTGTTAAAATCTTCAATTTTTCAGATAAATCCATATTCTGCTGTATATTAATGTTCCTCACCTCGTTTCAATCGTCTTAAAAATTAATAGTTGCGATCAGATAAAATTAACGTTTCCTATTATCTTAAAATTAGCAGTTGACTTTTTTTCGAACATTTGTTCTATCGTTATGATAACACTTTTAAAAATTAATTGCAACAGTCAAAATATGGTTATTCGAAATAATATTTAGTTATTTGTATTTTTACATTTCAAATGTGTTAAACTGTAGTTATAAATATTTTTACATAGGAGGTGTTCATTATGCCAGCACTTTACGCACATAACAAATTTGGCAAACTTGTTATTCCAAAGTTGCCTTCAACAATAAAAGAAACTGTGAGAAAGTATCCTAATGAATTTAGAATGGGATTACAGGGACCTGATTTTTTATTTTTCTATTTAACCAGAAAAGATATTACTAAGATTGGCGTTACAATGCATCACAGCGATGTGTATCCTTTTATGGAACATGCCGCAGAGATTATAAAAGAACTTGGAATTACCAGCCCTGAATATAGTTATATGTTAGGATTTATATGCCATTTTACTTTGGATAACGCCTGCCACCCATATATAAACAAGTTTATGAAGGAAACAGGTTGTGGACATGTGGAAATAGAAGGGGACTTGGAGCATTTGTTAATTACCAAAGATAGCTTCAATCCTGAAAGTTATCCTATTTACAAATTAGTCCCTGCAACGTATAAGGTAGCTATTGCCATGGATTCTTTATATCATTATGTTTCTCTTGAAGATATTTATCATAGTCTTCATATGATGAAAAAGGTCAAAAAAATATTTGTTGCTCCTAATTGTTTGAAAAGAAGCCTTTTGGACCTATCCATGCACGCAACTTTTCATTATAAGCAGTTAAAAGGACATGTGATTTTTCCTAACGTCAATATGCAATGCCGAAAAGAAAGTGAGATTTTGTGTAATATTCTATACAATTCAGTAGATGATGCTGTTAATTTAATTAACGACTTTACCATTTCCACTTTAAGTGGTAGTATTTTACCTACTGAGTTTCTCAGAGATTTTAATGGAAACCACTTTTCATTTTAGGAGGACACCAATGATTAAAGATTTACCGGAAAAGTTACGACTACTTAGATCAGAAAATAAATATACTCAAAAACAATTGGCTGAACTTTTAGATGTTTCGCCTTCAATTGTTTCTGGATATGAAACAGGAGAGCGAACTCCCAGTTTGGAGAATTTAATAGCCCTTGCACAACTATATGATTGTAGTACAGACTATCTTCTTGGATTACACCATGAAGAACCATCAATTACAATCGATGCACAAGGGCTTACCATACACCAGATTACAGTGTTGCAGGATTTAATTTCTGTTATGAAAGAGTAGATTTTCTTATCTACTCTTTCATTTACTGTTTTTTTATTTTATGTAGGCGCTTTTAACCTTGCACCATTTTTTTGAGTAAACTTTTTTAGTTCCATTAAGTTTATAGGCTCTGGCTCTAAAATAATATTTTTTCTTGGATTTTAAACTTTTTATTGTAGTTCTTGTCCATTTAATATATTTTGACTTTTTACCATGGAAGTTTTTCTTTGTTGAATATTGTATCTGATAACCTTTTGCCCCGGAAACCTTCTGGAGTTTTAATTTAGCTTTTTTCTTACCGGCAGTAACTGATACTATAGGCGCTTTAGCCGGTCTGGTTACCTTTGTAACTTTTATGACAGGTGCTGCATTTAATTTTACGTTTCTTGCATTGTAAGTTGTTGTTCTAACTTTATCAAACCAGAAATTCAAATCAACTTTTCCTCTTATACCACTTACAGTTCCTTTATCACTACACTGCCACATCTGATAAACACCTGTGTATGTTGTACCTATGTTGTTGTACTGTGCCACCCATTTAAACCAAGTTTGGTTGCTTGCTACAGATTTATCAATATAGTTAGTCCACCAGTTAAGATTAGCATAAATTCCAACCTCGTATCCCTGATTATGTATTTCCCTAACAAATGTATTAATAATATCAGTTAATTTACTTTTTGATAATTTTGCCTGGTCATCTTCTTCCACATCAAGATAAATAGGAAAATTCAGTTTATGATTTTCAACCAATCTAAGAACATGCTTTGCTTCACTTTTTGCCTGAGAAACACTTTGAGCATAAGAATAAATATATACACCATAAGGAATATTGTTATCTTCGCATCCTTTTACATTTGTTTCCCAATATTTGTCATCCTGACTTGTGTAGTTGTCTCCAAAACCACATCTGATAATTGCATAATCAACATCTGATGCAGCAACTTTTTTCCAATTAATATTTCCATTCCATTTGCTAACATCAATGCCCTTCATTGTGGCACCTTCCATTACTTTGCCGTTACCATCTACAAACTTACCGTCAGAGTTTTTGGACCATGCCTTCGTAGCAGCGCTAACATCATTAATTACAAACGTAAAAGTGGCCATAAAGCATGCCACTACAGTGAGTATTCTTACTAATCTTTTCATTGTAATCTCCTTTTGTATCTTATAATTCATATGGTACAACCTAACTATGATACAAGTATGTGAGTCCATAGTCTCATGCTTTACAGCCACCTGGCTTTATATTCTGTTATTTATTTCAGTTAAAATTTCGTTTGCCACCTGTTCTTTTGACATAATTGGCAACTGTCTGCTTTCATTCTCTGTTATTAAAGTAACAACATTTGTGTCTGTTCCAAATCCTGCCCCTTCAACTTTAAGATTGTTAGCACAAATCATATCAAGATTTTTCTTTTTAAGCTTGTTCTTAGAATTTTCAAGCATATGCTCTGTTTCCATTGAAAAACCACAAAGGAACTGGTTCTTCTTTCTCTTTGACATTGTTCCAAGAATGTCGTCGGTTCTCTCAAGTTCAATGGCCATTTCCCCATCATTTTTCTTAATTTTTTCATCAGCTACTGTCTTTGGTCTGTAATCAGCAACTGCTGCACTCATTATAACAATATCCTGACTGTCAAATTCTTTATCAACTGCATCAAACATTTCTTTTGCACTCTTTACATCAATAATTTTTACAAAGTCAGGCTTTTCAATATATGTTTTTCCAGTAACAAGTGTTACTTCAGCACCACGTTCCATCGCAATCTTTGCAAGGGCATAACCCATCTTACCTGTTGAGTGATTGCTGATAAATCTAACCGGATCAATGGCTTCCATTGTTGGTCCTGCAGTAATTAAAACTTTTTTTCCTGCCATATCTTTTTCCATGGCAATATTCTTCATTATATAACTTTCAAGAACTGTAGGTTCAGGCATTTTTCCTGCCCCTGTGTCTCCACAGGCTAAATATCCACTTGCCGGATCAATAACTTCGTAACCGTAATTTCTTAATTTTTCCAGATTATCCTGAACAATAGGATTTTCAAACATATTTGTATTCATTGCAGGTGAAATTACTTTGTGACACTTGCATGCCATAATTGTTGTTGTAAGCATATCATCTGCTATACCATTTGCAATCTTTCCAATAACATTGGCACTTGCAGGGGCTACCATAAATATGTCTGCCTGCTTAGCCAAAGATACATGTTCAACGCTAAATTCAAAATTTCTGTCAAATGTATCTACTAAACATTTATTTCCTGTTAATGTCTCAAATGTAATTGGATTAATAAAGTTTGTAGCATTTTTTGTCATTATAACATGTACATTAGCGCCTTTTTTCACAAGACTGCTTGCAAGGTTAGCAATTTTGTACGCCGCAATACTTCCTGTAACTCCTAATACAACTGTTTTGCTCTTTAAAATTTTTTCCATAATAAATTCACTTTCATAAAAGAAAAATTATTTTTCTAAGTCAAATAATTTTCCATGTTTTTCGTAATTTGTTACTCTTGTAATCTTATTGTCATCATCTACAAATACAACTTTTGGCTTGTTGTCTTTTATTTCTTCCGGTGTCATTTGAGCATAGCACATAATTATAATCTTGTCACCTAAGCTTACCATGTGCGCTGCTGCACCATTTAAACAAATCATGCCGGAACCTTTTTCACCTGCAATAACGTATGTTTCAAATCTGTTTCCATTGTCAACGTCTGCAATTTGAACTTTTTCATATTCATATATTCCTGCTGCTTCCATTAATTCTTCATCAACAGTGATACTTCCTACATAGTCAAGTTCTGATTGAACAACTGTAGCTCTGTGTATTTTACTTTTTAACATATTAACTTGCATTTTTTACCTCTTTACTTATTTATTTGTATATTTTAACTTTGTGCTCCTTAGCCACGCAGCTATAAGCCACGCCATCAGCTCGTAACACTTCGTGTTCCTTCGTGCGTGGCTTCCTTCGACATTTCCTTAGCCACGTAGCTATAAGCCACGCCATCAGCTCGTAACACTTCGTGTTCCTTCGTGCGTGGCTTCCTTCGACATTTCCTTAGCCACGTAGCTATAAGCCACGCCATCAGCTCGTAACACTTCGTGTTCCTTCGCTGAGGGGCTGCGCCCCATACCCCTAAAATAATTTTTTCATGTTTGCAAGGGAGCTTGCACATGTAAAATTATTTTAGGAGTGCGTGGCTTAATCCAAAATCATGTTGTCGATTAATCTTGTTTTTCCGATGTATACAGCCATTGCAATAAGCATTGGTGCTTTTATTTCTTTCTGCTGCTGCATTGTAAGTCCGTTTACGGCTTTTACGTAATCAATTTTTGCCATTGGTTCTGTTTCGATGTTTTCTTTCATTTTTGCAACTACAACATCAGCGTCTTTTTCTCCTGCATCAATTAATTCTTTTGCTAATTTTACTGTTTTGCTAAGAATTAAAGCTGCTTTTCTTTCTTCTGGTGAAAGATATGTGTTTCTTGAACTTTTTGCAAGGCCGTCTTCTTCACGAACAATTGGACAACCTACTACGTTAATGTCCATGTTTAAATCCTGAACCATGTGTTTAATAATTGCAAGCTGCTGTGCATCTTTCTGTCCAAAGTATGCGTTGTCTGGCTGAACAATGTTAAATAATTTTGTTACAACTGTACATACACCTCTAAAATGAACAGGACGGCTAAGACCACATAATTCTTCTGTTAAAACTGACATATCAACATATGAACTAAAGTCTTCATGATACATTTCTTCCGGTTCTGGATGGAATATTAAATCAGCTCCAAGGCTTTCGCAGAATTTACTGTCTTTTTCTAAATCTCTTGGATAGCTGTCTAAATCTTCTGTTGGTCCAAACTGCATTGGATTAACAAAAATACTTACTACTACTTTGTCATTGTTTTCTCTTGCCTTTGTAATAAGGCTTCCATGACCTTCATGTAAATATCCCATTGTAGGAACGAAACCTACTGTTTCTCCATTTTTCTTCCATTCTTTTACTAATTCTCTAACTTCTTTTATTGTACCAACAACCTTCATTTTATTAAACCTCTCTTTATATCTTCATTTACACTTTGTGTGTATTATTTTCAAACTAACCGTTTCTTAATATAATACTTTAAAAGTAATTAGTAAAGTAAGTTATGCATTACTTTTAAAATAATTTTTCTCCTTTGTGTAGGCATAGGTAAAATAGAACCTGTCTGCACTTAAATAATTAATTATTTGTTATCCTATACTTAATTTTCTATAGTAAATTAGTATAATTTATTAATTATTTCATCATCAATTTTGTATGTGTTCTCTTCGGCAGGGAAGCTCTTATCTTTTACAGCCTTGATATAATCGCTGAATGCACCTTTCATTACTTCACCTACATTTGCAAACTGACGTACAAATTTTGGAACATAATCAGTAAACATTCCAAGCATATCCTGGTAAACTAAAACCTGTCCGTCACAGCCTGCTCCTGCCCCAATTCCAATAGTTGGTATGTCAAGAATTTCTGTAACTTTTGCTGCAAGTTTTGCAGGTACTGCTTCTAAAACAACCATTGATGCACCTGCTGCCTGAACTGCTTTTGCATCTTCAATTAACTTCTTTGCTGCTGCTTCAGTTTTTCCCTGAACCTTGAAACCACCAAATGCATTAATTGACTGTGGTGTAAGACCGATATGTGCACAAACTGGAATTGATGCTTTTACAATTGCTTCGATTTGTGGTGCAACTTCCACGCCACCTTCAAGTTTTACCATATTAGCGTGACCTTCCTTCATAAGTCTGCCTGCGTTTACAACTGCATCGTAAACTGATGTCTGATATGACATAAATGGCATATCGCAAACTAAAAGAATATCTTTGATTCCTCTTGAAACTGCTGCGCAATGGTGAATCATGTCTTCCATTGTTACCTGAATTGTATCTTCATATCCAAGCATTGTATTTCCAAGTGAGTCACCAACTAAAATTGTGTTTACACCAACTTCTTCCATTAACTTTGCTGTTGAGTAATCATAGCAAGTCAACATTGTAATTTTATCTCCGTCCTGTTTCTGTTTTAATAATGTATTTACTGTATTCTTCATTTTAGAATATCCTCCATTTCACTGTAATCTCTATCTTTATTTTTATTTTTAGCAACGTCTAAAACCTGTCTTGACACTGCTTTATAAATTTCTTTGCTGTTTCCACTTAATGTTTTCAAATGTTTCAAAACTGTTGTTGTGTCATTTCGCTCAATTGGACCGGTTAATGCAGCACTGCAACCATCATTCAAACAATGTTCAACATTTCCTCTAATAATCGGGGCTAATGCAGTATCGGCTGAATCTTTGTCAAAGCCACATTCAAGTAACAACTGCTCACTTAAACTAATAAGCCCAACAACAAGATTACTTGCAATTGCCGCTGACGCATGATATTTAACTTTGTTTTCCTTGGAAATAACACAAACATTGTTTCCAAAACTTTCAAGCCATTGTTTTACAAAGTTAATTTTTTCTTCTGATCCTTCTACTGTGAAATAACTTTTTGACAACTCTTTGTAAGAACTATATTTGTCGCTCACTGCAAAGAGTGGGTGAATAGAAACTCCAAAACCACCACGTTTTGAAATATCCGAAAAGACTTCTGATGATAATGCGCCACTTGTGTGACAAATAATTTTTCCACTTAGACTAAAATGTTTTATACTACTCCAAACCTTTCCAATTACACCGTCCGGGACCGTAATAAAAACAATCTCACTATCCTTTACTAACAATTCAACATCCGTATAACATGCCGAATTAGTAAACTTCGATGCTTCTTTTGCATCTTCTGTAAATTCACTGTAATAACCAATAACTTTCTGATTATTATCTGCTAAATATTTTCCCAGAGAAAATCCAACTTTCCCTGCTCCTATAAATCCAACTTTCATGGGCATCCCTCCTTTTAATATTTTTTGACTTATGTCAACTAAATATTATAGTTTTGGGACAATGAGTCTCATTCCTTCAAGATATAAGCTACGCTCCAATCTTTATAGTGAAAAATATTTTATTCATCAGTATAGTTTCATTTCGAATACCATCCGCGAAATAATTTAACACAATTAGGAAATTAATGCAAATCTTTTTGGCTATTATCTAATCACATTTTTTCATTATAACAAATACACTGTTATATATAATGTAATAAAAATTCCATTAAACTTTCCTATAACGTACTAAAGATTATCGTTTGCAACATTTCACGTAACCAGTGCGTATTGTTTCAACAACTTTTTTTGCATCAAGATATATCCACAGCCGAAGGTTTTTTATCAAATAATAATTTCGATTCTTTTTAATAACTAAAAAGACATCTGTAACAATATCTTTATACTGCTACAAATGTCTTTCTATTTTTAACAATTTAATTTTCTTTGTGTTTGTACTATTTCAAAACTTTAACTTTGATTTTAATTTACTATTGCATACAAAAAGAGCCATTGAAAAACTTCAATGACTCTTTCATATATTTACTTCTTGTTTATTTTTTTGTTGTTTCAGCTGCCTTTGTTGTTTCTGTTGAAGCTGCTGTTGTAGAAGCTGCTGTTGTTGTTTCAACTGTTGTAGTTGGAGCTGAGCCCTTCTTTGTCTTAACATTTTCACAGATGATATCTCTAACCTTCATTAATAAAATATTAAGTTTAAGAGTATCTTTTACTGTTGATTCTCCGTAGTTCTTTGCTAATGTCTTAACATCTGCTCCGTAGTATTTCTTAGCATATGCATCGCCTTCGCTCTTGTAAATCTTGTCTCCATCAAGACCTTCTTCCTTAGCAATAGCGTAAATTACCATTCTACTCTTGATAGCTTCTTTTGACTGCTTATGCCAATCACTTTCTGACATGCTGCATGCTTCTAAGTATGTCTTAATGTCTTTAATACCGTATGATGAATACTGAGCTACAATCTGTGATTCAGCCTGTGATTCGTACTGTGTTAACTGTTCCTTATTGTATTCTGAAACCTTACAGTCAGCAACATAATCCTGCCATAAGCCGTTCATAATCTTGTTGTACTTTAATTCTTTTTTCTGATATTCTTTGTAAGCCTTAACTGTTGTCAACTTGTCTGATGAATAGTTTTTCTTAACAAATTCGTCATTTAATTCAGGTGTGTTTGTTTTCTGTAAAGCTGTAATCTTGTATGTAAACCATACTGACTTACCAGCTAACTTAACTTTCTTACTATTAACTGTTGTTGTTCCTGTGTAGTTTGAAGGGAAATTTAACTTCTTAGTAAATGTATCTCCAACCTTGTGTCCTTTAAGTGCATCAACAAAACCATCAATCATCTTGCTTCCACCAACTGTCTTAGCTGACATATCTGCTACCTGATCTGTTGCTGAGCCACCGTCAAATGCTACCTTCTTACCTTTTGATTCAATCTTTCCTGTATAATTAAATACTACAGATGAATCCTTCTTAACAGAACCTTTTTTAATCTTTTCTGTTGTCTTATGTGATGATAAATCCTGATCAATTGTCTGCTGTAATTCACTGTCTGTAACCTTAATATCATCTTCGTAAGCTGTTAATCCTTTGTATTCAGCTAACTTAATTGAGCCTAAATCTGTCTTTACTGTTCCTGATGTTGTGCTACCACAACCTACAAGACCTAATGCCATAGTTGCTGATAATGCAACTGCTAAAATCTTCTTATACATCTTATATTTTTTCTCCTCTTCTATTTTTTGTGTTAAAAGCAAAATCAGTCGTACGCCCTAACACGCATACAACTGATTCTATCACAATAACCTTATTATTTAAAGTCTATTTTCAAAAAACGTTTTAATTCACAAAATTATCACACTTTTTTACTTTTGAAATTAGGAAGTTCTATTTAACTTATATCCCCATTTACCTGATAATCTGCATAAAACTATTTTCAAAATAATTTCCAAACAAAATTTTAAACTAATTTCTTGCCTGTAATCTTTTCATAACCTTCTAAATAAATAGCAATTGTTTTATCTTCTACTTCTTTTGGAAGTGTCCAGTTATGATTGTCGTTTGCTTTTAACCAGTCACGTGCAAACTGTTTGTCAAATGATGGCTGACCATGTCCAGGTTCATAAACATCTGCAGGCCAGAATCTTGAGCTGTCAGGTGTAAGCATTTCATCACCGATTACGATGTTTCCATTTTCATCAAGACCAAATTCAAACTTTGTATCTGCAATAATAATTCCACGTTCTAATGCATAGTCTGCACACTTCTTATAAAGAGCAATTGTGTATTCTTTTAATTTTGCAGCATATTCTTCACCCTTACCTGGGAACTGTTTTTCTAAAACTTTAATGCTTTCTTCATAAGAAATATTTTCGTCATGATCACCAATTTCTGCCTTTGTTGAAGGTGTGTAAATTGGTTCAGGAAGCTTATCTGATTCTTTTAAGCCCTCAGGAAGTTTTATTCCGCAAACTGTTCCATTTTCCTGATAGCTTGCCCAACCGCTACCTGTAATATATCCACGAACGATACATTCGATTGGAAGCATTTCAAGTTTCTTACACATCATGCTGTTTCCATCAAATTTTGGCTGTCTGAAAAATTCAGGCATATCGTTTACGTCTACTGAAATCATGTGATTAGGAACGATATCTTCTGTCATGTCAAACCAGAACTTTGACATCTGTGTAAGAACTGTACCCTTCTTTTCAATTACATTTTTTAAAATTACATCAAAGCAACTAATTCTGTCAGTTGCTACCATAATTAAGCTGTCTCCGTTGTCATAGATTTCTCTTACTTTTCCTTCTTTAATTGGCTTCATCTTTTTCCTCTCCTTTACACTCTCATTCACCGAAGGTAACTATTGTCGAAAGCACGCTCCCGATGCCAAACGCTGGTAGCAGTTCTATCAAGCCAGCTACGCTGCCTTAATGAACCGACCGCGTTAGAGCACTTTCTCCAATAGCTTACCTTCGGCGAATGTTTTTATAAATCAATAGTCTTTTTGTAAATCCACGAAGTGCTCCGTTACTTGGTAACTTTCGCCCTTCTGCACACATGCGGATTCTCGAAATTTTCTTTCGAAAATTTCTCCATCCTTATGTGTTTTCAGGTTGTTAATAAAACAACTTTTCTCAGCAAACTGGAAAAGTTATTTTATTTCAACCTTTGGATTTACACGTTTATTTCTGCACTTAATCCTAAGATGTCTTTATTTGCATCTAAGATTGGCTTTATTTCTTCTGCTAAGAATTCATCTACCTGTTCAGGTGAACGTCCTACATACTTGCTTGGATCCATTGTTTTCTGAAGATCTTCAAGTGACATATTAAATGCGTCATCATTTGCAATAAGTTCAAGTAAGTTGTTATCAAGACCTTTCTGCTTAACATTTGCTCCGGCTTCCATTGAAAGTTCACGAATCTTTTCGTGTAATTCCTGTCTGTCCCCGCCAGCTTTTACAGCATCCATCATAATATTTTCTGTTGCCATAAATGGAAGTTCGCTCATAAGTCTCTTTTCAATAACCTTATCGTATACAACCAAACCGTCTACTACGTTAAGATATAAATCTAAAATTCCATCAATTGCAAGGAATGATTCAGGCACACTAAGTCTCTTGTTTGCTGAGTCATCTAATGTTCTTTCAAACCACTGTGTAGCTGATGTAATGGCTGGATTTAATGCTGTAACCATTACATAATTTGCAAGTGATGCAATTCTTTCGCTTCTCATAGGATTTCTCTTGTAAGCCATTGCTGATGAACCAATCTGATTCTTTTCAAATGGTTCTTCAATTTCCTTTAAGTGCTGTAATAATCTAATGTCATTAGAGAATTTATGAGCACTTGCTGCAATACCTGCTAAGATGTTAAGCACTCTTGTATCCATCTTTCTTGAATATGTCTGACCTGATACAGGGAAGCACTTATCAAATCCCATTTTGTTTGCAATTTTCTTTTCAAGTTCTTTGATTTTTTCATGATCACCTTCGAAAAGTTCTAAGAAACTAGCCTGTGTTCCTGTAGTTCCCTTACTTCCAAGAAGCATCATGTTATCTAAAATATAATCTAAATCATCTAAATCTAATTTTAATTCCATAAGCCATAATGTAGCTCTTTTACCTACTGTTGTTGGCTGAGCAGGCTGGAAATGTGTAAATGCTAAAGTTGGCTGTGATTTGTACTTGTCAGCAAACTTTGCAAGTTCATTTATAACATTAATTAATTTCTTACGAACTAACTTAAGACCTTCTGTCATAATGATAATATCAGTGTTATCCCCAACGTAACATGATGTTGCACCAAGATGAATAATACCTTTTGCCTTTGGACACTGTTGTCCGTAAGCATAAACGTGTGACATTACATCGTGGCGAACTAATTTTTCTCTTTCTTTTGCAACATCATAATTAATGTCTTCAGCGTGAGCTTTTAATTCATCAATCTGTTCCTGTGTAATGTTAAGTCCAAGTTCCATCTCTGATTCAGCAAGTGCAATCCATAACTTTCTCCATGTTTTAAACTTCATGTCAGGTGAAAAAATGTACTGCATTTCCTTACTTGCGTATCTTTCTGACAACGGGCTGTTATATCTGTCGTTCATAAAAACCTCCTTGATTTTTAAATAGTTTGTATATATTAAATTTCTTTAATACCGAATAAATATTTGTCTGTGCCGGCTGATTTACAAATCAACTTAAGCCTTATATTTTAGTAAATATATTTTATTTCTTATATTCACCACGAATATCTTCCTTAGGTGGTTCAAGGGGATATTTTCCTGTAAAACATCCCATACATATTTCCTGTCCTCTTGAAAGTTCCTTCAAGCGTTCCACTTTAAGGTAACCTAAAGAATCTGCTCCAATAACATCATTGATTTCTTCAACTGTTCTGTTATGAGCTATTAACTGTTCCTTAGAAGGAATATCTGTTCCAAAATAACATTCGCTAATAAATGGTGGAGAGCTTATTCTCATATGTACTTCTGTAGCACCTGCTTCTCTTACCATCTGTACAATTCTATCACTTGTAGTTCCTCGTACAATTGAGTCATCAATCATAATAACTCTCTTGCCCTTAACTACTTCTTTTAACACGTTAAGTTTTACACGAACACTTGACTCACGACTCTTTTGCTGTGGCTTAATAAATGTTCTTCCAACATAACTATTCTTTACAAAAGCTGTTCCGTAAGGAATTCCTGCCTGCATTGCATATCCCATTGCAGCAACATTACCTGATTCAGGTACACCTACAACAATATCAGCATCTACAGGGCTGTCCATTGCTAAAAATTTACCTGCCATAATTCTTGAATCGTAAACACTTACTCCATCAAAGTAACTGTCAGGTCTTGCAAAATAAATATATTCAAATATGCATCTTGCCTGATCTTCCGGCTTAACACAAAGTGATTTGTCTGACTTAATACCGTTTTCGTCGATAGTTACAACTTCTCCCGGTTCTACATCTCTAACAAATTCTGCATCAATTGTGTCAAGTGCACAGGACTCAGATGCCAAGATGTAGGCATTGTCTCTTTTTCCAATACATAATGGCTTAAATCCGTATGGATCTCTGGCGCCAATTAATTTTCTTGGACTTGAAACTACCAATGCATATGCACCTTTTAATTTTTTCATTGCATTTACAACTGCTTCTTCTGCTGTTTTACTTTTGATTCTTTCTCTTGCTACTAAATAAGCAATAACTTCAGAATCAATAGTAGTCTGGAAAATAGCACCTGTATACGCTAACTCATCTCTAAGTTCATTAGCGTTAATTAAGTTACCATTATGTGCCATCATTAATGTACCTTTTACATAATTAATAACTAATGGCTGTGCGTTGCTAATTACACTGTCTCCGGCTGTAGAATATCTAACATGTCCTACACCGATATTACCCTTTAGACTTTGAATCTTTTCCTGATCAAACACTTCATTTACAAGGCCCATTCCCTTATATAAGTCTACTTTTCTTGGGCCACTGGTATCTGATACAGCAATACCACAACTTTCCTGTCCTCTGTGCTGTAGTGCAAAAAGACCATAGTATATGGAAGAAGCCACGTCATTTCCGTCAAAGTCATACATTCCAAACACACCACATTCTTCGTGTAATGCATCAGGTTCCCAACTCATACTTACATCTCTCTGATTCATTATAATCTCCCTTGAAAATAAAAAAATGAAGGTAAAAATGAAAACATATATTATATGTATTTTTTCATTTTCCTCCTTCATATTAAAATTCGCTATTGTGACATTTAGAAAAAAAACGCCACGCGTACATTATAAAACGAAGAAAAGAGAAAATCAACACAGATTTTCTCTTTCCCACACTTTATTACTTTATTTAACTAAATAAGTTCTTTTAATAATTTGTTTACAACACCCGGATTTGCTTTGCCCTGTGTTGCCTTCATTGTCTGACCAACTAAAGCTCCAATAGCTTTTCCTTTTCCTGAACGGACATCCTCTACTGCCTTAGGATTTTCTTCGATTACTTTTTTAACGATTTCTCTTAAAGCATCCTCGTCATTATCCTGTTTCATACCATGTTCTTCAACATATTTTTCAGGATCAACATCTGACTTGAACATTTCTTCAAAGACTTCCTTAGCAGCACCACGGTTAACTACGCTATCTTCAATTAACTTAATTAATTTTGAAAGGTTGGCTGCTGAGAACTTAATCTGGTCAGGATCAATTGACTCTTCCTTGCAAAGTCTCATTGTTTCACCCATGATCCAGTTACTAACTTCTTTTGGTTTATTTCCAAGAGCAACTGTCTCTTCAAATAAATCTGCAAGTGGCTTGTACTGTGTAATAATATCTGCGTCATATTCAGGAAGTTCAAATTTCTCAATGTATCTTGCCATCTTTTCGTCTCTAAATTCAGGCTCACGTGATTTTACTTCCTGTAACCATTCTTCACTGATTATAACAGGTACTAAATCAGGATCAGGGAAGTATCTGTAATCCTGTGCATCTTCTTTTGAACGCATAGCGTAAGAATACTCTTTTGTATCATCCCAACGTCTTGTTTCCTGAATTACTTCCTTACCAGCTTCTATTAAGTCAATCTGTCTTTCTCTTTCGTTTTCTATAGCTCTTGCAATTGCCTTAAATGAGTTAAGGTTCTTCATTTCAGTTCTTGTACCAAATTCACTGGCACCAACTTCTCTTACTGAAAGGTTTACGTCAGCTCTCATTGAGCCTTCGTTAAGCTTACAGTCAGAAGCTCCAAGGTACTGAATAATCATACGCAATTTTTCAAGATATGCTACTACTTCGTCAGCACTTCTCATGTCAGGTTCTGACACGATTTCAATAAGTGGCACACCTGAACGGTTTAAGTCCACTAATGAACAATCGTAAAAGTCATCATGGACTAACTTACCTGCATCTTCTTCCATATGAATTTCATGAATTCTAACCTGCTTTTTCTCACCATCATCACCTTTGATTTCAACATATCCATTAGTACAAATTGGTTTGTATAACTGTGAAATCTGATAGTTCTGTGGATTGTCAGGATAAAAATAATTCTTTCTATCAAACTTCCCGTTTCTTGTAATGTCGCAGTTTGTAGCAAGTCCAACTGCCATTGCATATTCTACTACCTGTTTATTTAATACAGGAAGTGAACCCGGCATACCTGTACAAACAGGGCATGTATGTGTATTTGGTGCTCCACCAAACTCTGTTGAACAGGAGCAGAAAATTTTTGTTTTTGTTGCTAATTCCACATGAACTTCAAGTCCTATGACTGTCTCGTACGCTTTTTCCATTGCTGCTCCTCCTAATCTCTGTTCTTTGCTACTTTGCATCTTTCATAGTCTCTTGACTGTTCATATGCATAAGCTGCTCTGATAATATTATTTTCTTTGAAACAATCTCCAATAATCTGCATGCCAATTGGAAGTCCCTTACTGTCTGTCCCACAAGGAACACTGATTCCCGGAAGTCCTGCTAAGTTTACTGAAATTGTATAAATGTCACCTAAATACATCTGAATTGGATCTGATAAGCTCTCACCAAGTTTTGGTGCTGTTGTTGGAGCTGCAGGTCCGATAATAACATCATATTTTGCAAAAGCTTCATCAAATGCCTTCTTAATTAAAGCCTTTGTTCTTAATGCTTTTAGATAATATGCATCATAATATCCTGAACTTAATACGAAAGAACCAAGCATAATACGTCTCTTAACTTCCGCACCAAAGCCTTCGGAACGTGTTTTCTTGTACATGTTGTGTAGTCCTTCGTACTCAGGTGTACGATAACCGTATTTTACACCATCAAATCTTGCAAGGTTTGAGCTTGCTTCTGCTGCTGCGATAACGTAATATGCAGGAATTGCATAATCTATTAAATCTAAGTCAAATTCTTCAACAACAGCTCCCTTTTCTTTAAGAACTTTTACACCATTAAGAATTGCTTCTTTAACTTCGCTGTCAAGACCTTCACCAAAATAGCCCTTTGGAATACCAATCTTTAAACCTTTTACATCATCTACCAAGGCACTTGTAAAATCATATGATTCTCTTTTTACTGATGTAGAATCTTTTGGATCATAGCTTGCTATTGTCTCTAAAATTGTTGCACAGTCTGTAACATCCTTTGCAACTGGTCCAATCTGATCAAGTGATGAACCGTAAGCAATAAGACCGTATCTTGATACTGTACCATATGTTGGCTTAATACCTGTTACACCACAAAATGAACTTGGCTGTCTAATTGATCCACCTGTGTCTGAACCAAGGGCATATGAACATTCTTCTGCTGCAACGGCTGCACAGCTACCACCTGATGAACCACCTGGTACATGTTCATTGTTCCAAGGATTTTTTGTTACCCCGTAATGAGAAGTTTCTGTTGTACTGCCCATTGCGAACTCATCCATATTAGTCTTTCCTATTATAATGGCTCCTGCTTTTTCCAAATTCAAAACAGCCTCAGCTGTGTATGTTGGATTAAAGTTTTCTAATATTTTTGAACTACATGTTGTTAAGACTCCTTCTGTACACATGTTGTCCTTTATTGCCACAGGCACACCTGCTATAGGTCCTGTAAGCTCTCCTGCATCTATTTTTGCCTGAACTTCCTTTGCCTTAGTTAATACTTTTTCTTTTTCTAACACAGTTACATAACTGTTTATATCGCTTTCCACTGCTTCAATCTGTGCAAAAGCATCAAGAACGGCATCTTCAACTTTCACTTCACCGCTTTTGATTTTTTTACCTAATTGAACAGCTGTAAGATTCATTAAACTCATATTTGTTCCTTTCGATAAATTACATTAATTCTTTCTGAAACTTTAATTTATAATTTTCCTTATTATTAATCAAATGTTTTTGGTACAACAAATGCGCCATCTTTTTCTTCCGGTGCATTCTTTAATATATTCTCTCTATCGTCACCATTAGTAACAACATCTTCTCTGAAAACATTGTTTACAGGGAATACGTGACTCATAGGTTCAACGTTGCTTGTATCAAGTTCATTAAGTTTGTCAATGTAATCAAGCATTTTTCCCATATCTTCTTTTGCTTTTTCTTTTTCCTCGTCGGACAATTCAAGCTTCGCTAAAATACCAACATATTCAATTGTTTCGTCTGAAATAACGTTAGCCATTGAAACCTCCTTCTATCTTAATACCTCTGTTTTGGGTAAAATTTACATATAGTCTATATTTTACATAAAAACAATGCAAAAATCAATTAGCTACAAAATATAACTAATAATCTTCACAATATGCTTTAAAATTTGATGGCAATATGTGTTATTGCTGCTTTTATTGACTTTTTATTACAACTATCTTATACTTTGTTTGTTATTTATTTATACCTATTTAATATTGATTATTTCCTATTATAATATGTTTAAAAAAATAACATTTGACTTAAGCAAAATTACTTAATAATTTTTCATCAGGTGTTTGCAAATATTTATATATCTGCAAACCCTTTTAATGCTGTCAAAAAACAATTTAATATTTTTATAACACGAAAGGATTTATAGCATATGAAAAGTTTTCTTAAAAACATGTCTGATAGAGATGTGAAGATACTGATTTACGCTGTTTTTGCAATAACAACTGTTTTCTTTGCCTCAACACTATCACTTCCGTATGTACTTGATGAAACAGGTACAGTTGCCAATACAGCTTTTATGGCAGGAGATGATTGGAGCTTTTGTGTACAAACAATGGGAGGTTTTTATTACAAATATGCATTTTCTGCTTTATATTATCCTATTTATATAGCATTCAGAAGCAATCCTGTTTATATGTACAAGGCAATGATATCATTTAACATGCTTATTATGAGCTTTATACCTGTTATTTCATATCACATTTGCAGAAAGCATTTAAAAATCGAATCAAAAATACAGGCATTATTAATATCCGTACCTGCAGTTGGTATTTCTTCAATTTGGTTATATGCAATGTATGCCCGTTGTGATGTTATGCTTATATTTTTACCATGGCCAATTTTACTTGTAATATTAGAATTATCTTCAACAACAAGTAAAACTGTTAGAAATGTTCTTTCAGCAGTGTTGGCATTTGTGACAGTATATGCTTATATGACACATACAAGAGGTGTCGTTTTAATTATTGCGGCATTTATGACTGTAGTTTTAATTTCTGCAGTTTACAAACACAAAACAGTTAATTATTTTATATACGTTCCTGTCTCAGGAGTTTTAATGGTTATCGACAAATTCCTGGCCGCTTTCTTTAAAAATGGCGTTTATGGAATTTATGGTACAAGACATGGTAGTATTGATGTAATCGACATGGAAACTCTTGGTAAATTATTTACACTTAAGGGCATGTTAATCGAACTTAAATTAGTTGCCGGCTGGTTATTTAACCTTTTTGCCTCAACTATGGGACTTGTTATCATTGGCTTCTTTGCAGCATTAATAATATTATTTATTAATTTGAAAAAAGCTAACAGAAGCAAAAATATAGGTGAAACTATTTTATCTTTATTTTCCGCTTTATGCTTAATGGGAACTTTTGCGCTGGGAGCATTATTCTTCTTCCCAAGTGCATACGAACTATTTACAGGAGTTGAACTTAAACGAGCTGATCGTATTGTTTTCGGTCGTTACACAGTTGGTGCTGTGGGACTTATAGTTTTAATTGCCCTTTATTCTTTAGTTATAAAGAAGGGAATTATTATTAAGTGGAAGGCTAAAGTTTTAGCTGTAGTGTCTTACGTTTTAGTATTTGTTTATTTTATAAAGAAAGTTAGTCCTGTTTTGGCTACTGTTCCAAAAACAAATACAAGATACTTCATTTCATTAACAAAGTTCTTCAACGTGGAAGACGGAATCACAACCGGTACTTACCCACAGATGACGGAAGCTTTCACAAAAGCAGGCTTCCTATCATTAGGTTTGTTACTTGTAATATTAATACTTACAAGTATTAACAAAATACAGGTTATTTACAGCGCTACTGTTTTAATATTTGTTCTCTCCGCTCTTAACTACAGATATGTAGCTTCAGAAGTTAGAGGTGGACGTGATGAATTAGTATATGAAAGAACTCACAACATCATTGACTATATTGCAGAAATTGATGAAAAAACAAACGTGTCAGAAAAATATCCTGATATTTACTATCATAAGAGTGCATATTTGGTTAAAACATATCAATTTGGTCTGCCACAGTTTAATATAGGAACATTAAAATATTTACGTGACGACAAGAAACAGAAGGAATTTATTGTTATATGTGATAAAGCCAGTGTTAATATTGCTATTGAGGACGCTAATGATATTTACGGCGACAATGATAAGTTCTATACTTTTAATACATTTAAGAATATTGTAGGTGTTCCTGATACAATTCTTGTAAAAGGAAAAAATTTAGCTAAATTTTTAAAGAGCAAAGGTTACGCTCTTTCAGAATATAAGGTACAATAGATTTAAAGTACAGTAGAATATAAAAATACAGTAAGGAGATTTGAAATGAAATTAATTATTCAGGTACCATGTTATAACGAAGCAGAGACTCTGGAAATTGCGCTTAATGATTTACCAAAGCACATTGACGGAATTGATGAGATCGAATACCTCATTATTAATGACGGTAGTGCCGATAACACTGTGGAAGTTGCAAAAAAATGGGGTGTTCACTATGTAGTAAACTTTAAACAGAACAAGGGCTTAGCCAAAGGATTTATGGCAGGTCTTGATGCATGTTTGCGAAACGGTGCAGATATTATTGTTAATACTGATGCTGACAACCAGTATAACGGTGATGACATTGAGAAATTAGTAAGACCTATTTTAGATGAAAAGGCAGATATCGTTATTGGTGAAAGACCTATTGATAACACAGCTCACTTTTCTCCTCTTAAGAAGAAATTACAGCACTTTGGAAGCTGGACTGTTCGTGTAGCTTCTAAATCAGACATACCTGATGCTCCAAGTGGTTTTAGAGCATACAGCAGAGAAGCTGCTTTAAGATTAAATGTTGTAAATGAATACACATACACACTTGAAACTATTGTCCAGGCAGGAAGAACTAAGATGGCAATGACATCTGTTCCTATTAGAACAAACCCTGAACTTAGAAAATCACGTTTGTTCAGCAGTATGTTTGGATATGTAAAAAGATCTATGGTAACTATTGTCCGTTCATTTATGATGTACAAGCCATTAAAATTCTTTGGAATCATTGGAGGCATCCTTTTCGCATTAGGACTTGCACTTGGAATCAGATTCCTTGTATATTATGGCATGGGTGCAGGTAGCGGACATGTTCAGTCACTTATTTTAGCAAGCACATTTTTACTTATGGGTGTACAAACATTTATTATTGCACTCCAGGCAGACATTATTGCTGCTAACCGCAAGATTTTAGAAGATGTTCAGTACCATGTAAGAAAAATCGACTATGATAATGATGCTAAAAACAAAGAAGACAAAGAAAGCAAATAGGAGTAATCATGAGAGATATAACAATTGCTATTACAGCAGCAAGCTACAGCGGCAACAAAGGTGCCGCTGCTATGCTACAAAGTTCAATTAAACAGTTACACGATGTTTACGGAGACAGACTAAATATTAACTTAATGTCTGTTTATCCAAGCGAGGACAAGAAACAATTACCTTTTGACTTTATTAATATTACAAGCACAAAACCGGAACAGCTTTTATTTATAGCTTTTCCACTTGCTATACTCTATAAGCTTTTTAAATGGTGTCCACCTATTAAAAAGCTTCTTTTAAAAAATAAAATATTAAAAACTTACACAAACACAGACCTAGTTGTTGACGAAGCAGGTATTTCTTTTGTTGACAGTCGTGGTTTTGTAATGAATACTTACGCTTTTGTTTGTGCAGCAGTTCCACTTTTAGTTGGCACTCCTGTTGTTAAGTATTCACAGGCTTTAGGTACATTCAAGAATCCTTATAACAAATTCCTAGCAAAATGGATTCTTCCAAAGCTTAAGCTTGTTTGCGCCAGAGGTCAGAAAACATACGATAACCTTATGGGTATTGGCGTAAAAGACAATGTTAAGTTATGTGCTGACGGTGCTTTCTCAATGGAAGACAGCGAATACTGGAACAACGAAATCAATAGAATCTGTAGCGAAGACAGTTTTTACAATGACAATGTTGTTGGCCTTTCAATTAGTTCTGTAGTTGAGAAGAAATGCGAAAAAATGGGGATTCCTTACAAGGATACAATGGTTTCCTTTGTAAACTACTTAAACGAAAGCGGTTATAACGTAATTCTTATTGCAAACGCGGCAAGAATTAACAGTGAAAAGTCAAGAAACAACGACCTTATGGTTGGAGATGCAATTTATAACGACGTTTCTAACAAAGACAAAGTTCGTTGGTACCATGAAGAAATGGATGCAGAACAGATTAGAGCTTTCATTGGAAAATGTAGATTTTTAGTTGCTTCAAGATTCCATGCAATGATCGGTTCCCTTGAACAGAAAGTTCCTGTTCTTCTTATTGGTTGGAGCCACAAATATCAGGAAGTTCTTGATATGTTTGAACTTGGTCAGTACGCAATAGACTTTTCAAAATTAGAATTATCAGAATTAAAGAAAAGTTTTGAGGACTTTGTTTCTCACGAAGATGATATTAGAGCTAAACTTAACAAAAACCTTGATTCTGTTTTAGCAAGTTCAAGAAACAACATTAAATATATTAGCGAAATTATAGATGATGTAACAAAAAATCCAAAAAAAAAATGTAAATTATTAGATTTTAACAATCCTGATAAATACATTGGTTCTCACATTGGCTGTAAAAAAGGTTATTCAACAAACGAAGACATTCGTGGCAACGCAGCTTCAGGCGGTATGGTTACTGCTCTTCTTTGCAATATGTTAAAGAACAAAGAAATTGACGGCGCCTGGGTAACTAAGACAGCTTTTGAAAACGGCGAATTAACTTACAAAACATACATTGCAACTACAGAAGAAGAAATCAGAGATGCTTCATCAAGTGTTTATATGAACATTCCTATTCTTAAGCACATTGATGTAGTTAGAAATTTTGACGGAAAAGTTGCTGTTGTAATGACACCATGTATGTTAAGAGGTTTAGATACAATAATGAAAAAAGATCAATCACTCAAAGATAAGATTGTTCTTAAACTTGGTTTGTACTGTAGTGGCAACCATTCTCCTAAGGCAACTACCCTCTCAATGGAAAAGTCAGGTGTTACAAGTGAAAATGCCAAACGTCTTTACTACAGAAGAGGACATTGGCGCGGAATTTCCAGTGTGATCTACAATGATGGCAGCACAAAGGAATTCTCTTACTCAAAAACAATTTGTTCCTACAAAAATGCCTATTTCTTTGAAAAAGATAGTTGTATGACATGCCAGGATCACTTTGGTGAATGTAGCGACATAAGCTTCGGTGACATTTGGCTTAAAGAAATGAAGGGTAACCCTATAAAGCACACAAGCTGTGTTATTCGTTCACAGAAAGCGTATGATGCTCTTAATCAGGCTATTGCTGATGGAGATATTTACGCAACACATATTAGTGACAAAGACATGGTTAGAAGCCAGAAACGTGCTCTTGTATTCAAATTTAACCTTGCAAAAGCAAAGAAAACAACTGCAAAATTAGATACAAGTGATAAATGCAAATGGAACCACAAACTTGCATTAAAGTTAGCTGAACATAACAAAAAATATTCAGAAGAACATTATGATAAGTTAGCCAAAGTTCCTACTAAAGTAATTTATTACTACATGTGCTTTATTCGTGTGCTATTAAGTTTTTAGGAGTTTTAACAAATGAAATCAAATAAATTCAACAAAAAGAATATAATGAAAATCTGCAAGATACTTTTTTTAGTTCTTGTAGCAATATTCCTTGCAAAATATTTTTATACAAGTTGGGATGATATCAAAAAAATCGACTGGGGCAAATTCAACTGGGGCATATTTATTTTATCAATATTCCTATACTTTGCTTACAAAGTTACATTAGCTTCATTGTGGCACTACATTACAAAATTAAATAAATGTAGCATTAAATACACTAAAGCCGTAACAAGCTATCTTTACTCAATTTTAGGTAAGTATATACCGGGAAAAGTATTTATGCTTGCGGCAAGAATTCCGGGATATCAGGAAGAAGGCGTTCCAATGCGAAAGGTTACAATATGTTTCTTCCTTGAAAACATTTGTACACTACTTGGAGCAGCATTTTTATTCTTAATTTCACTGTTCTTCTTTCCAAATGAATTATTAGCTAACTACAAATGGGCAACTATTGGTTTAGTTATTCTGTTTTTTATTTGCATTAATCCTAAAATCATTAATTTCTTCCTTTCAAAGCTTGGAAAATTAATGAAGAAAGATGATATGGAAATTACAATAACTTACCCACAAATGATTAAAGTTGTTCTACTATTCATTTGTAACTGGTTGATCGTTGGTACAGGTTTCTACATTTTGGTAGTTTCACTTTACCCTAGCGTTGGATTTTCACAGTGGCTATATGTTGGTGGAATTTACGGTTTATCAGCAATTATCGGTATTCTTGCAATTTTTACTGTTTCAGGACTTGGTGTAAGAGAAGGCATCTTAATCGCCGGATTAATTCTTATTATGCCAAAAGAGTATGCAGTAATTATTTCAATAGTTTCAAGACTTTGGGCAACAGTTGCTGAACTTATATTAATTTTAGTAGCTTTTATAGCTAATAAAATTATTGATATTAAGTCAAAAAAAACTAATCCTACACTTGAAAATCAGTCAACAAAATAATAAGATAGTATTATATTGTTGAACGGATTTTAAAAAAGATAGGAGGCGGTTATATGATACAAAGCAGAATAGTTAAATACTACGCAAAAAAAGATCCTAACATCGCAATTAAGGTAATTCCGGGACATTTTGTTTCAACACATTCACACCTTAACAATTACCTTGATATGACAACCATGAAGACACGTCAGAACGAGGCTGAACGAATAGCCATCGCAATGAAAGATTACTACAATGTGATGGGCAAGCCTATTGACACAATAGTCTGTATTGAAGGCTGTGAAGTCATTGGTGCATTTCTTGCAAGTGAATTAAGCAGAGCAGGAATTTTATCAATGAATGCTCACAAAACAATTTATGTTGTAACACCTGAATTTAACAATAATGGTCAGATGATTTTCAGAGACAATCTGAAACCTGAAATTGCAGGCAAAAACGTACTTTTGCTTCTTGCTTCAGCTACAACAGGCAAGACAGTTCGTAACAGCATAGAATGTATTCAATACTACGGTGGAATTCTTCAGGGAATTTCTTCTATCTTTAGTGCTGTTGATTCTATTGACGGACATAGAATTGATGCATTGTTTAGAGCCGATGACATTCCAAATTATGAAGCGTATACTCATAATGATTGTCCTCTTTGTAAAGCCGGCAAGGCTGTGGAGGCAATTGTCAACGGTTATGGATACAGTGAATTATAATTTTATACAAAAAGATTTTTTATAACAGAAAAGCTTAGGTTGTTAACACCTAAGCTTTTTGTCATTATATAAAAATATTGTTTTTCATATAAAATGTTCTCATATAAATTGCTTCCAAATAAAATACTATGCTTTTTCTTTCCACAAACCGTCAGCTTTTAATTTGTTCCAATCTGCTTCTAGAATTTTTGGCTTTTTACCATGGTATTTCTTTTCAGTCATATTCAAATACTTATTATTCATTAAATCGTCTAATGCAGCCTGAATTCGCTCTCTAGACACACCACTGTGTGCTGAAACGTTCTCAACAGTTTTTGAATAAGTTGCCATTTTGCGTCTTTTCTTTAAAATATATAAAGACTGTAAAATTGCGTCATAATAATATTTTCTTTCCTGATTTGATCTTGGCATCTCCACATATGAATTTGCTGAAGCTTTAAGCTTGTTGCTAAGTGAATGTTTTACACCATATACAATAACTTTTTTCTTAAGCTCTCTTAAATATTTTATTGCTAAATTAAAATGTGCATCCCCCGTAAATATTATAAATACTTCTGGTGAATTCTTCTTAGCAGCTTCACGATATATCGCATCCAAAATAATAAAATCTGTAAAGTCCTTGTCCACACCATCTTTTGTGCTGGCCGTATGGACAACATTTTTTGATAACTTTTCTAATCTTTCTAAATCTCTTTCAATGGAACTTCCATGAAAATCTCCGAAAAATGTAATTGACTTAACATTATATTCTTCTTTAAGTTCCTTGTACCATTCCTCAACGTTTGGACGCATTGCAAAAATATTTTTGTATCCATAATACCAGTGTTCGTAATCTACAAATACTGCTGCGGTACTTTTATTGCTAAATAATCCGCCTAACATGTTCTCCTCCTTTCTGTTTTTCTAGGCAAAATCTCATTTACCTATTATATTGATGTGCCAAACACCTATTATATTATAACAGAAAAAAGAAGCTAGGCAACATATAAGTCCTTTTGAGGCTAATGATGCTGAAAGCTCCTTTGCCATTTTCACCGAAAAGAAACAGCTATGGGCCCATATCAATGCTCATAGCTGTTTTGCTTTTAGGAGAGTTTTTTACCTCCCCTTAATATTTAGTCTATTTAATTATTCAAAATTATAAACTCTTAATTCTTTCAATTGCTTTAAGTGTATTTTCGTAAGTACCAAATGCTGTCAGTCTAAAGTATCCTTCTCCACTTGGTCCAAATCCTGAACCTGGTGTACCAACTATATTTGCATTTGTAAGAAGATGATCAAAGAACTCCCATGATGACATTCCATCAGGTGTTTCAAGCCATACATATGGTGCATTTACACCACCACTTACTGAGAAACCTGCGTTCTTTAATCCATCCATAATAACTTTTGCATTGTTCATATAGTAAGCAACCTGTTCTTTTGTCTGAGCCTTTCCTGCTTCTGAGTAAACAGCTTCTCCTGCTCTTTGAATAATATATGGGGCTCCGTTGAATTTTGTTCCATGTCTTCTTGCCCATAATGAATTTAACATAACGCCATTTGATTTTAATTCTTTTGGAATAACAGTGAAGCCAAGTCTTGTTCCTGTAAATCCGGCATTTTTAGAAAAACTTCTAAGTTCAATTGCACATGTTTTTGCTCCATCACATTCATAAATTGTGTGAGGCACATCGTCTTCTGAAATGTATGCTTCATAAGCTGCATCGTAAATAATAACTGCACCAACTTTATTAGCATAATCAACCCATTCCTGAAGCTGTGATTTTGTAATTGTAGAACCTGTAGGGTTATTTGGAAAGCAAAGATAAATAATATCCGGTGTCTCCTTTGGGAGTTCAGGTGCAAAATTTGTTGCCTTTGTACATGGCATGTAAATTACGTTGCTCCATCTTTCCTGTTCTGCTATGTAATCACCTGTTCTGCCTGCCATTGCATTTGTATCTACGTATACAGGATAAACCGGATCACATACAGCAATTTTATTATCAACTGAGAAAATATCACCAATATTTCCTGAATCTGACTTTGCTCCATCACTTACAAAAATTTCATCAAGAGCAATGTCAACACCTCTTGCCTTGTAGTCATTATCTCTAATTGCACTTCTTAAAAATTCATAGCCTAAATCAGGGGCATAACCATGAAATGTTTCTGCATTTGCCATTTCATCAACAGCCTTATGCATAGCGTCAATTACAGCAGGGCAAAGTGGCTGTGTTACGTCACCTATTCCTAAACTGATTACATCCTTATCAGGATTTGCTTCCTTGTAAGCAGCTACTTTTTTTCCAATATTAGAAAATAAATAACTTCCAGGTAATTTTAAATAGTTCTCATTAATTTTGTACATTTTTTTCAGTCCTCCTAAATATAAAATTAATTTAATCTTTATACATAATTTTCAGAATTGACTCTGCAGTTTCTACCATAGTTCTGCCACTATCCATGGCAGACTTCTGAACGTATCTGTGAGCTTCATTTTCTGACATATTATTTTTCTCCATTAATACTGCCTTTGCCTCATCCACAATGCTTTGCTCTTCTTTTGTTCTTTTTGGGGGTGATTTCTTTTTTCGTGAAAACTTTGCGTAAATATTATTTTGCATCATTTCAACTGAATTAAGAAAATCTCGAACTTTTATAGGCATCTCAACCATTGCCACTCCTCTTTCATCTTCAAGAAGTTTCTGTCTTGATGCAACCAAAAGCATTTCGAATCGTCCTTCAACATAATCCAAAATATCCGTGTACGGCATATCTGGCATTCTAAATCCACTGATAATTACTCCCTCGCCCAATGAATCTGCCAAAGTTATTGCTTTTGCCCCTGTGCTACAATGAAACACATTATCATAACCATTGTGCACAAGTAAATTACGAATAGCCTTGCTGTCTTCATTTTTTGGGAACACTACTATAATTCCTGCCAACTTTGCCTCCTACACTAAATGCGGTCCAAATATCTGTTAATTTCCCAATCTGTTACCTGTGAAGTATATTCCATCCATTCCTGTTCCTTTGCATTAATGTATTTTTTGTATACTTCTTCTCCAAGTACCTCTTTCATAAATGGCGATTTTCTCATTTCTCTTACAGCTTCATAAAGGTTCTTTGGTAAATTTTTAATACCAGCCTCTTCTCTTTCTGCATCTGTCATTGAGAAAATATCTTTTTGAACACTTTCCTTTGGTGTAAGTTTTCTCTTAATTCCATCTAAACCTGCTGCTAAACATACCGCAAATGCAAGATATGGGTTACAAGCACAGTCAGGGCATCTAAGTTCAATTCTTGTACCTGTTCCTCTTGCAGCCGGTACTCTAATAAGTGGGCTTCTGTTTGTTGCAGACCATGCAATATATGTAGGTGCTTCAAATCCCGGCACAAGTCTCTTGTATGAGTTTACAATTGGATTTGTAATAGCTGACATTGCACTCATATGTTCCATAATACCTGCTATGAAACTGTATGCTTCTTTGCTTAATCCATTTTCATCACTTGCATCTGCAAAAATATTATTTCCATGGCTATCCCATAAAGACATATTAATATGCATTCCTGAGCCACACATGCCATACTTTGGCTTTGGCATAAATGAAGCATAAAGTCCATGTCTTTTAGCAATAGTTTTTACAGTAAGTTTATATGTCATAATTCTGTCTGCTGTTTTTAATGCTTCACCATATTTAAAATCAATTTCATGCTGAGCAGGGGCTACCTCGTGATGAGATGCTTCAACTTCAAATCCCATTTCTTCTAAATTAAGAACCATGTCTCTACGTGCATTTTCACCTAAATCTGTTGGTCCTAAATCGAAGTAACTTCCATGTTCATGACTAATTGTTGTTGGATTTCCATTATCATCTGTATGGAATAAGAAGAATTCACATTCAGGACCTACATTAAATGTATAGCCCATGCTTGCTGCTTCTTTAATTACTTTCTTTAAAATATATCTTGGATCATTTTCAAGCTGTTTTCCATCCGGCTTGTAAACGTCACAAATAAGTCTTGCAACTTTTCCCTGATGTGGTCTAAATGGTAAAATTTCGAATGTATCATAATCAGGATATAGATACATGTCAGATTCCTCGATTCTTGCGAATCCTTCAATGGATGATCCATCAAACATTATCTTGTTATCTAATGCTTTTGCTAACTGACTTTTAGTAATAGCCACATTTTTCAATGTTCCAAAAAGGTCAGTAAACTGGAGTCTGATAAATTCTACATCCTCAGTTTCTGCTATGTTTAAAATTTTCTGTTTAGTGTATCCCATTTTTTACTCCTTCCAAAATAAAAATTTTTAATAAGATTAAGGGACAAGGTAACTAATATACCTTTTTGCGCTTACCCGCGATTTTAATTATAAACTATATTTTCCCTGTTTTCAAACTATATTCACTTTCCATATATATTCTATTGCAATTAGTTTAATTAAATTATAAAATATATCCTGACAAAAGAAAAAATGGAGAAAATATTAATGATAAATAGAAATAGAAAACAACTAGGGCTTGCAGCCTTTATTACCATAATTGTAGTAGCTCTTTTTTTGGCATTTACGCATGCCCCTGAAAGCAATAACAATGTTGCCGATAATGATTCTAACAATAAAATAATTACAGCAAATGATAAATTTACAGGCAATTTTAATCTAAAGGAAACTACTACAGAAGTTGAGTCTACTACGGCAAAAATGAAAGTTCACAAACTTTCAAAAAACAAAAAAGCAGCCAAAAGACTACTTAAGAAAACTGCCAAATACCGAAAGAAGTATAAAGACCGTTTACCATACATGATTACTGTTAATAGGGACGAAAACTTTGTTACTGTTTACACATTAGATAAAAACGGTGAATGTACCATACCATACAAAACATTTTGGTGTTCAACAGGTCTAAATCCTGAAGATACACCTCTTGGCACATACTCAATATACCAAAGATATGATTGGCGTTTAATGGTTGATGGAACTTACGCCCAGTATGCTGTTAGAATTTACGGACAGATTATGCTCCACTCTGTTCCTTACACTTCCGACTCTTATGACTCATTAGAGTATTGGGAATATAACAAAATCGGAAAACCGGCGTCCCTTGGTTGTGTCAGATTACAAGCTGGAAACATCAAATGGATATACGATAATTGTCCTGATGGAACAATTGTTACAATTTATAGTCAAAAGGGTGAAAAACCACTTATAAAAATAAAAAAAATTAAGAAGATTAAAAAGAAAAACAAAAACAGAAATTGGGATCCAACTGATCCACAAGAGAACAATCCTTGGTTAAAAAAAGAACCTGAGGAAATTACAACTGTTGCAGAAACAACAACTGCTGAATCGAAATTTAAAATAAATAACTCATTTTAAAATCATAGCGGTGTCTTTTACATTTGGCACCGCTTTAATATTATATTAGAAAGGGGATTTTGCATGGCAACTAAATATTACGCAGTAAAAGTTGGAAGAACTACCGGAATTTTTGAAACATGGGATCAATGTAAGGCCAGTGTAAATGGCTATCCGGGTGCTTTATACAAGAGCTTTAAAACTAAAACTGAAGCTTACAACTATATGGGTTGGAACGGAGAACAAATGGATATTTTCAATATGAATACTTTTGACCAAAATGACACTACTCCTATTGAAAATGAAAAACCTGTAGATAATGATATTCCTTTATCAAGTAGCACAAAAGCTGTGGCCTATGTTGACGGAAGCTTTAACTCAGTTACAAAGATTTTTGGATATGGTGTCGTTTTATTTCATAACGGCAAAGAAATTAAATTATATGACAGAGGCAATGATCCAAGCCTTGCCACAATGCGAAATGTTGCCGGTGAAATATATGGTGCCATGGCAGCAATGAAATACGCAATAAACCATAATATAAAATATCTATCTATTTATTACGACTACATGGGAATCGCCAAATGGTGTACCGGTGAATGGAATGCCACTAAAGAAGGCACAATCGCCTACAAGAAATTTTATAATAAAGCAAAAAAACACGTAAATATCACTTTTTGTAAAGTCAAAGGACATTCCGGCGACAAATACAATGATATGGCTGATGCTCTGGCAAAAAAGGCCTGCGGTGTGGAATAATCTTTTTGGAATCCACTCCAATTATTTGTTAGAAAGTCAAAAAGGTCTGTTAAATATTTAGTAAGACTCTAAATATTCAACAGACCTTTTTATTATTCATTCAATTATACAAGCCGTTATTTTACCTTCGCCTGTATAATTGTAAGTAATCAACTTTAAGACACATCCCAATATGTACACAAAAGTTGATTTACAACTTCTCTTTTATTCCTGTACAAACTTCAACAATTCTTCCGGCTTGTCAATAATAGCCATTGGCTTCAAACTTTCAAGTAGTGAACGTTCTCTAAATCCCCAACTACATGAAATACAATCCAAACCTGCATTCTCAGCTGTGGCTCTATCCACCTCTGAATCACCTACATAAATTGCTTCTGACTTCTCTGCCCCTAATAATTTAAGTGCCTGATTTACACTGTCAGGTGCCGGTTTTTTCTTAATGCCTGCTTCCTCATTTTCCCCAATAGCCACCTCAATATAATGTTTAAAATAAATATCATTTAATTCGCGAACTGCTTCATGGGCCTTATTTGATACTATTGCCATCTTAATTCCCATATTATGTAATTCTTTTAATAATTCCATAATTCCAGGATATGCACATGTTTTTATCTGACAGTGTTCCTGATAATAATCCTTCTGACACTTAAACATTTCTTCAAACTGTGGATTATCCTGACCATCCGGAACCGAACGCTCAACTAAAAGTCTTAATCCATTTCCTACATGCTGTCTGACAGTATCTACACTGTCTTCTTTCAATCCATATTTTCTCTGCATGTAATTAACAGAATCCGCAAGATCCTCTATTGTATTAAGTAACGTTCCATCTAAATCAAAAATAATTGTATTGTACATTGTTTCCTCCTAAAGTTATTATTATTTTTCTTTATATTCAATATTTAAAAATTAATTTCTAATCAACAATACCTTTATTTACTCCCCTGTTTGCTTTTTATTTCTTTTTTGAGTATAGCAGAAAAAGGTTCTTCGGTAAACTCGTTTTCTATTCGCTTTTTCCATTAAATTCTATCTTTTCAATCTTGGATATATCCAAAAGATTTTTGAACTTTAAAATGTACTGATAGCTTTTAGACTTACCCTTATATACCTCTGAGCTTTCGTGTGCATTTGTGCCAATGTCTTTCTTTGTGTTGATAAGTTCTTTCTTTCCTTTATCGGTGTAAACAACAAGACTCATTCCTGCACTCTTTTCTTTTGCTGAAATTGAAACGCCTAAAGGTGAAATTTCTACTGTTGTATCCCCATCCTTATAAGTTTTTACATAACTTGTGTCTTTAATATTAAAATTATATTCTTTTCGTGTTTGGTAATCCCCTAATTTCACATAGAAATCCTTATCTTTAATAAAATCCATATATGCGTATAAAGTATTGCCTTTGATTTCATAAGTTGTATTATTTGATGCACCCACTTCAAAATATAGTCTTTGATTTTCACCAAATCCTATACCTGAGCATTGCCCTGAATCGTTTAAGTTAATTTCCGGTACACCGTTCTCTTTTTTTATTTTAAATAATAAATAGCCTACCCCTGTTTTGCTATCATACAATTGCTGGTCTAATTCTATAGAATATTTCCCTATTTTTTTAATTTCATGAGGTGATTCTAACAATTTACCTGCTACATTGGAATCTTGTCCTTTAAAGAAAACCGAAAATATACTTTTGTTTCCAACGTTATATGTAATAATTTTTGTAATAACCAGAATTGCAATTAAAATAATTGCTGCACTTCCAATAATTTTTATAGTTTTTTGTTTATTCTTCATTAAATTTTCTCCCTCAATTTCGTGGGAATTTCCTATTACAAAAAACAAGTTGCCTGAATCTGCTAATGCTGCTTTAATTCAACATTTCTATGCATATCAAACAACCTGTTTTTTAATATTTATAGTTTATACTTCACTTTTAATTAAAGCTTATATATCTATTTAATTTACTGTCTAACTTTAATATGTGTTTCTCTTAACTGCTGTTCTGTAACTTCGCTTGGAGCACCACACATTAAGTCCTGAGCATTACCATTCATTGGGAATGGAATAACTTCACGAATGTTTTCTTCATTTCTAAGAAGCATAATCATTCTGTCCACGCCTGGTGCCATACCTGCATGTGGTGGAGCACCAAACTGGAATGCATTGTATAAAGCTCCGAATTTTTCCTTTAAGTCATCTTCTGTGTAGCCTGCAATTTCAAAAGCTTTAACCATGATTTCCATATCGTGATTTCTAACTGCACCTGATGATAATTCAACACCGTTACATACAATGTCATACTGGTATGCAAGAATATCTTCAGGATCCTTTGTCTCCAGTGCCTCAAGACCACCCTGTGGCATTGAGAATGGATTATGTGTGAAAATCATCTTCTTTTCTTCAGGATCATATTCATACATTGGGAAGTCATTAATGTAACAGAACTTATATGATTTCTGATCAATTAAGTTAAGTCTCTCACCAAGTGCTGTACGAATCTGTCCTGCATAAATTGATGCAGTCTTTTCTGTATCTGCAATAAAGAAAATTGTGTCTAATGCTTTAAGACCAGCCATTTCTCTAATTTCATCTTTCATTTCAGCAGGAATAAATTTGTCAATTGGTCCCTTATATGAGCCATCTTCTAATACTTCTAAGTAACCAAGTCCACCCATACCAATGCTCTGTGCAAACTTAAGCAACTTCTCGTGGAAGCCTTTTGATAACTTCTGTTCAACCTTAATTGCACGAACTGTCTTTCCGTGGAAAGGCTTAAATGTACATCTTTGGAAGAAATCAGTTACATCGATTATTTCTAATGGGTTACGAAGATCAGGCTTATCTGTTCCGTACTTAAGCATAGCTTCTTTGTAGCTGATAATTGGGAATGGAGTCTGTGTTACTTCATAACCTTCAGGTGCAAACTTGTTAAATGTGTCTGCTAATACTTCTTCACCAACTCTAAATACATCTTCCTGTGTTGCAAAACTCATTTCAAAGTCTAACTGATAGAATTCTCCAGGAGATCTGTCAGCTCTTGCGTCTTCATCTCTAAAGCAAGGTGCAATCTGGAAATATTTATCAAATCCTGACACCATAAGTAACTGCTTATACTGCTGTGGTGCCTGTGGTAATGCATAGAATTTTCCTTTAAATTTTCTACTTGGAACAATGTAATCTCTTGCTCCTTCAGGTGATGATGCACAAAGAATAGGAGTCTGAATTTCTAAGAATCCCATTTCTGTCATCTTCTGTCTTAAATAAGAAATAACATTTGATCTGAAAATCATGTTATCTTTTACTTTTGTATTTCTAAGGTCAAGATAACGATATTTAAGTCTTACGTCTTCTCTTGTTTCCTTTGATGTCATTACTTCAAATGGAAGCTGTCTGTAAGTCTTACCAAGTACCTTAACTTCCTTTGCTTCTAATTCAATTGTTCCTGTTGGAATCTTTGGATTGTATGTTTCTTCATCTCTATGTTCAATAGGTCCTTCTACTGAAATACAATCTTCCTTACTAAGTCCTTCAAGAAGTGATGTGTCACGCATAACTACCTGCATTACACCATACATATCTCTAAGGTCAATAAATGATACTCCACCATGGTCACGAATGTTTTCAATCCATCCGGCAATTTTCTTTGTTTCACCAACGTTTGCTTCGCTAAGCTGGTCAATTGTCACATCACGATAGATGTTGTTTGTGTTTACGTCCATTAGTTTTCTCCCTTCAAATTGTTAATGAGTGTTTTTGTTGTTTAATTGCCTGTATGTAACAGAAAGATGAAACTCAACTTTGCTTATATATTTATTTGAAGTTTTAAGTTTAATATTATTAAATTTAATATTATTTAAAGCAAGAAAGATTCATCCCTTTTCAGAATGAATCTTTCTTAATTATATCTATATCATTCATCCTGAAAACAATTATTCAGGACGAACATGTTGTCCGCGGTACCACCTGATTTACTGCCATGCAGCCACTCTCTGGTTTAAAAACCTTCCGATTATCGCTCGGTGACGGCTCTCCTACTAAAACACATCTGCTTCTACAACTATTTCCAATTCTGTTTCAAAAAACTGTATTCAAGTTATCTGTTATAAATATTATCCGGATACTCTTAAATATCCAATTAAATATGTTCTTTCAGATTGCAGCTCCGGAGTGTTATTCACATTAATTCATTCTACAGAAATTCCACCATCTTCTGCTCTCTATAAGCGATAATTAAAGCTACTTCTCTCTTTCAACGCCATTAAAACTGATTATATTATAATAAAAAAACATTGTCAAGGTATGCAATCCCTGTGTAGCGGTCCTTAAATGTCCCACCACACAAAGGAAAACCACATTCTTCCCTGACAATGTTTTTGTCTGTAAAATTCATTTAGCTTTTCAATTGATTTTTACATTTTAACTTTAAAATTATTTTTAATTTTTACTTAAAAGTTACCTTTTTAGCCTTACCCCATTTTCCGTAAACTTTCTTGCCTTTTATAATTCTATAGAATCTGGCTTTTACATAATATTTCTTATTTGGTTTAAGTTTCTTATAAACAAAGCTTATTTTCTTTGTTCTAATTTTGATAACTTTTTTACCTGTAAATTTCTTGTTTGTAGCTATTCTTACTTCATAGCCTTTTGCACTCTTAATTTTCTGTAACTTTATGGAAATCTTCTTTGATGATTTCTTCTTTACAGCCTTTTTAACTTTAACAATCTTATTTATAACTTTCTTTGTTACCTTAGGTGCTTTTGTAGTAGGTGTCTTTTTGCCTGTTGTTACAACCTTAGATGTTGTTTCAGCTGTTGTGCTAACTACCGATTCAGTAGTTGTGTTGTCTTCTGCGCTTGTTTCTACCTTTGTTATATCATCGCCTGTTGTTTCCACTGGTGTTACATTATCTTCCGTACTTGCCGGTTCAGTAGTATTTGATGTCACATTTTCTGCAGTTGTATCTGCTGATGTTGCCTTTTCAGTTGTTGTTTCTTTCTCAACTTCAATTTCCACTGTTTTACCTTCTGTTTCGAAGCCATTTAACTCAGCTGTAATCTTAATAGTATGTTTACCCGGTTTGTCAAAAGTATATGTAATTGTAGAAGCTGCAGGATATTTGTTATATAGTCCACCATCTACATAAACATTGTAAATCTGTCCTAATCTAATCTGTTCTAAATCCTGTTTCCACATAACTGAAACAACATTTTTATTCTGCTTAGCAACAGCAACACCTTTTACTTCTAAAGGTTTAGCCCACTCTACATTAATTACTGCCTGTGACATAAGAATTGGTGTTTTACCTTCACCATCAACATAAGCTGTAACAAAATATTTTCCTGCCTTGTCAATATTTACGCTGGCATTACCGTTTTTATCTGTTACAACATTCTCAAGTGTTTCCATTTTTCCTGTTGTAACATCAATAATTGCTACTTTAGCCCCTTCAATAGCATGTGTATTTGCATCAATTTTAGACTGTTCACAAGCTCCGTACCATGCATAATTATATCCCTTTAATGATAAATTAAATGACTTGTCAGTTGTAATTTCATTAGTGCTTAATGTAATTGTTGAAAGGTCATCACTGTAAGATGCATCTTGTAAGAAATAGAAATCTGCTGTATCTCCATCGCTTACTTTTGCCTGGTCTACAGTGTAGCCTGTATAGTATCCATCAACCAATGTATCATTATGTGGATATTTTTCATTAACTGCATACATAAATGTTGACGCATCTTTTCCGAATGCTTTTGAAACCATAGTTCCATACTGGTTTGCACTAACTACAAGGTACTCATCTGCTGTACTTTCAGTAAATTTGTCGCCGTATAACTTTTCATGTTCAGCAACAAGTACATCTAATGCTGATACACTATCCTCTACTGAATCTGTAAATCCATAAGATTCAGCTAAATAGCCGTTTACCACAATAGTGTCTGAAACTGCAATATATTTATTTTCTGACTGAACTCTTACTGTTACTCTTGCATTTTCATTTTCTAATATACATTTATCAAAGTTTTCATTAGAAATTTCTGACAAACCATTTAATAAATCTTCTGTGCTATTATCACTTAAAATTAATTCTTCATATTTTGAAGTAATTTTCTTTATGTCCTGTTTAGCATTTTCACCACAGTCATCTAAATCTTTTCCTGTAGCATATTTGTATAACAAGGCATCATTATTATCAAAAGTATAGCAGTCCTCTTCTTTAGTATTACTTGCCACTGTACCGCATGTAACACCATCTTCTGAGATACCATAGCAGTTCTTAGCTGTACCATATTTTAATGAACCTACAACTGAACCAACTGTAGTGCTGTTTACTTCTGTTGTTACTTTTCCAAGAGAAATACAGTTTTCAATAACAGATGTTGTAGAACCATTTCCATAACCTACAATACCACCAATTGTGCCACCTTTTTTGCTTTCAACACCTCCTGTATTAATACAGTTTTTAACAGAACCTGATGACATTTCTGCTACTATACCACCTGCAAATCCTACAGTTGAATATACTTTACCTTTGTTTACACAGTTTTCAATATTACTGTATGTTCCGCCAACAATACCTGCTACATTTCTATTTCCTGTAATATTTCCTAAGTTCTGTGAGTTTTTAATAACTGTTGTTCTTGCATAACCTGCAATACCACCAATATAATTCCATGTTCCTTTTTCGTAATCTTTAATAGATACATTTACATTTGATGTTATGTTTGTGAGTTCTGAGCTGTCAGCATAAGCTACAACACCACCTGTGTATGCAGATGAAACTGATACTGTAGAAAGAGCTGACACTAAAACTTCACCATCTACTGAAAGGTTAGTTATTTTTGCTCCCTTTATGTAACCGAATAAACCGCCATAAACTCCTGTTGCTGCCTTGGCTTTTTTCTCAAATCTAAAATTATAAATCTTATGATTATTTCCTTCAAAGTTTCCTCCGTAGTAAACATATTCTGTTCCACCATTGAAATAACCAATCTGTGGGAAATTATGGCTTGCAAGGTCAATATCCTTTGTTAATTTTCCATTAATTGTTGATGTTGACTTAGCCGCCACTGAATTTACTTCCTTTGCAAACCATGCAAGTTCTGCACCGGTGCTAATTAAATATGTACCATCTTCATCTTTTTGTGGTTCAGTAAATGTCTGACCGTCCCATGCATTTTCAGCTGCCTTCTTTAATACAACATTAACTGTGTATGTACCATCTACAGTTTCAGTCTTTGAACCTAATGAGAATGTGCTGTTTGAAACTACATAGCCCTTTGCATCAATTGTATAATAGTATTTTCCATAACCAAGTGCTGTAAAGTTAGTAACATCTTCATCAGCATTCTTGTCATGAACACTTATGTCATAATCTTTAATTTCATTTCCCTGTTCATCTGTAACCTTAAAATTAACCCCATATGTTACTTTTCTTTTTACAGGAACGCCAAAATCTGCAATTGTAGAATGCTGACCTGTTACATTAACTGCATTAAAACATGTGCCTACACCTGCATCTGTTAATGTATACATAAATGCCCATGCATTTGCATAACTATACATGGACTGTAAATTAACAAATCCATTATTTATTTTGTACTCTGTCTCTTCTTTACCTTCTTCAAATGTAACATCTTTTGGTACTGTAATTTCCAGTGAACCATTATCTGCAATCTGATACTGTGAAATTGAACCATTGTACTGATTGTTGTTTTCATCATAACCTACAACCTGTAATATTACCGGATTAAAAATTCCTGAGATTTTAGGAATTGATCTGTATAATCCGTTAAAAGTAATTTTTACTTTGTCACCTGGCATAATGTCTTCACCTGGATTTGACATATTTTCATAATTGATTTTGATTTTTGCAGCTCTTACTACCTGATAGTCAACAGAGCCATTATTAGAAGTAACCTTAATAATATTGTTTCCATCTTCAAGTTTAACATTATACGTGCCATCTTCATTAGCTGTTATTTCTTCACTATCACCTAAACTACTGTTCAAATCATCTGTTGTTTTAACAGGTGTAACTTCAACTTTTGCAATTCCACTTTTCGCTGTTGGAGCAATGTTCATAGTTCCTTCTTCTTTGTCAAAGAAAAATGTGTCATAATTCCAACACCAATTTTTACCGTTATTATTTTTTACACCAACATCTAAAATATCGGAATCCTTATCTCTAACATTAATTACAACAATACCTGTTCTCTTTGGAGAAATTGCAGGGTAAAATCCGCAACTTGCTGAACCTTCTACATCAATTGCATTGTATGTAACAGCAATTACTGCTATGCCGTCTTTTACACCTGTAATATCTAACCAGTTGCCTTTTCCATTAGTTCTGTTATCTTCTACTTCCTTAATGTTAATGCAGTCTTCCCCTGATAATACCTGATAATTAAAGTCAGGCTCTATCATAATATTTCCTGCATCGCTGTTTATAATTTCCCAAACTCTGTAAGCTCTAAGTCTGAATGTATCATTTACATTTAGATTTTTTACATTCTTATCACTTACATTCATAATTAAGTTTGCTTCATCCCTTTTAATAACTGTACTACCTAGCTTGCTAAAATCATGACTGGTAACATCTTTTCTGTCTAAATCAACTGAAATCTTAGCTGACTCTTCACTACCAAGGCTCATATAGCCTGCCTTAGTTACATAACCGTCTTTTGATACACGATAAGAATAATTTCCATTTGATTTTGGCACATAGAATGACCAGGTTACTGTTCCATCTGAATTTGTTTTCTGCTTATAGCTTTCAATTTCCCTGTCATTAAAGTTATTCATCTGGAAGAAAACCTGCGCCTTTGCTTCATCAGGTACTGTAATCTCTGATGTAATTCTTTTAGCCACTGCTGCATTCCATGTATCTACAGAATAACCTTTATTTACTGTCTTGTTTATTCCATATCCATACATAAGATCATAATTGTCTGCAACATCATCATTTGGATTTGAAAAATAATTATAAAGACAGGCATTGCCCTGCGCAATAAGCATATAAGGATAATATGTAATATTATTTTTTACAATAGGTGTGCCCGGTGTTGCAATACAATTATAATATGGACATACTACCTGCGTTGTGTACTGGTCTTCTGTTAAATAATTAGTTCCATCGTATTTACTGTTTGAACCAACATTTGCACATTTAATATACACTGACTTTGAGTCATAACCTGACTGGGTAACGTTTGATGCCATTGGAATATTAACATTCATACCACCCATTGGCACAGTATAGTCATCTGTGCTTTCATCATAGCCATAAGCTCTGTATGAATATGTGGCTCCAAGTAAAGAAGCAGTGTATACTCTATACTGGCCGCTGGCATCTATACCATTGTCAGTAATTTCTATTTCATCATCTTCATTAAATGTATCATATCCATCTGCATTATGACCTGTTGTTTTGTATAATTTAATTTTGGGATTTTTATTTTTTCCATTATTATCCTGTCCAACATAAAATGTCATGTTATATACTGTTGTTTCAGGATCTTCCACTGTTAAATCCACAGTGTAAGTTGCCTTAGAAAATTCTCCTGTTGACTTACAATACGCCTTCCAAGTGTACTTATATCTGCCCGGAGTGTTTTCTGTTACAGCATATTCTGACAAACTACTTGCAAAACCTATTACGATTTCTGAGAAGTCTGATGCTTCTGACCATTTTCCACTTTCTTCATCGTAAACACTTCTGCTTTCATAATAAACCAGACTATGTTTTTCACTATCTGTAAATTTTGCTCCTAAATTTGGCTTGTAACCATTGTAAATATAAGTTGTATCCTCAACTTCACTTTTCACATTTTTACTTAATGTAATACAAGCCGCCGTTGTTTCTTCTGCACTTGCAATTGTCACGTTGTTAAATGACATACCTGATAGCATTGATAATACTAACAGTAATGCAAGTAGCTTTTTTCCTACATGTTTCATCTCTTTCTCCTTTTTTATTTTTTTATTTTTAAGCTTTTAATAGCTGAAAAATCACCATAAATTTTCTTTCCACTAACAATTCTGTATCCTCTGATTTTGTAAGAATACTTTTTGTTAAGTTTCACTTTTTTATCTAAATATGTAATCTTTTTGTTAGTGGTTACTGTTTTAACAACTTTAAATTTCTTACCTGTTTTTTTGTAAATTACATATCCACTACAGTTTTTGTTTCCCTTCCATTTAATCTTTATGTATTTCTTCTTTGCTTTAGAAAGCTTCACTCTCTCTGTTTTTCCAAGTTTTGACTTTGCCTGTATAGCAGAAGCTTTACCTAAAATTATTCCCATTTTGCTATTTGAAATTTTTATGTATGGAATAACTTTATATTTGTAAGTTTGTCCAACTACAGCTGTTGTGTCTTTGAAATTTAACTTTGTTATGTTTGCAACTTCCACATACTTTCCTGCTGAATTCAATTTGTAAACTAAATATCCATCAGCCTGTTTTAAACTACTCCAACTTATGTTTATTGTTTGGAATAACTTATTATCCCATTTTGTTTTCAACGGATTTTGGCTGAAATATTTAGCTGCTACCTGTTTGAAAGTTGCCTCAGCTTTTGTTAGTTTTCCGTAGTTGCTAACAAGAAATTCTAATGAACTATCTAAACTGTCATAAGCATTTCTTGCATTAAAAATTGCCTGTTTGGAATTTATGGTAATATTGTCGCCAATTAAGTTGATTTTGTTTACAACATTTGATGCCTGCTTTTCCCCTGCCTCGTCAATAACAGTTATGTCTACTGTGTCAATTAAAGGCTCAAATTTTTCATAATTCTTTAATTCATCGTTATACAAAACATGTTCAAATGACACTTCTATGTCTGTCATGTTGGCTGTTAATTTTTTGTTTTCCACAGTAACGTATTTTGTAATATCTCTTGTTTTTCCATTTGAATAAAAAGCCGTAACTTCCATACCTGTAGAGTCAAATGTTTCACCAGCCTTATAAACTAATTTGTCAGGCTTCTTTGTAACCATTATTTTGGTTATTTTACTGCCAAGAGCCATCATATATGCCGAGTCATTTTTGAAATACATTGTTCCGTATTCATCAGTTATTAAACTACATATTGCATAGTTTGCCTGTTCACCCTTTGGTGAAAACAAAACATTGTAGTCATTTTCGTCTTCGTACTCGCTGTCTCTTGTTATAATTGCTGAGCTTTGACCCGGTTTATCTTTCAGAACTCTTACCTTACCCGGCTCATAGTTATCTATAAAATAAACATAGGTATAGCCGTCCTGTTGTTCATAGCCTGTTGTGGCAAGTCCACTTGTCTGTGGATAACCTCTTGTTAAAAGGCTGTAAGCTATGCTCATATTCTCTAAATCTATAACTGCAATGTGGTGCCCTGAGTTTACTCCAAACTGCTCGTTACCCTTTACACCAACGTATGCCCGCCTGTTTGCAATTACAGGTGTGGATGTACTTGCGCTGCCAAGGTCTGTTTTCTTAATCTCTTCTATATTTCCTTTGGAGTCAATTTTTACACAACAGAAATCTCCTCCTTTTGATGTAAAATAAAATCTGTCAGTATCTTTATCATAGGTAATGGTGCTTCTCACATCACCTCTAATGTCACTGTATTTTGAAATTACTTTTCCTGTTAATGAATTTAATACAAGCAGTGAGCCATTTCCTGTCTCGTCTGCACTGGCTCCATCATCTGTTCCAACTACCAGATAATTATCATTAACATAACTGCCTGCCCAGTAAAACCCACCTTTTGAAGTATATGTCCAGGTTGCTTCTTTGCTTTCAGTCTGATTACCTGTATTTTCATCTGTAGCAGAAAGACAAACATAATTAGCAACGCCTGTTTCACCATTCCAAAATCCCGTGTACACATAACCATCGTGATATGTAATTGGCGAATTAGGTTGACCATGTAACGGATCTTCATAAACCCACAAAGATTCCAATGTATCCGCATTAAACGCCTGTACGGCACCACTTGCCAGTGCCACAAAAATCATTCCATCTCCATAAGTTGGTGGTGTAATATTAAAAGCTGAAGTTCTAATCATGTCGCCACTTTTAATTATCTCTCCTGTAATTGTATTAATTTTTACAACTGATGTTGCTGTAGTATAAACCAAATCTTCCCCCACAAGAATTGGTGAACTTGGTGCGCCACTGCCATAGCCCTTGCCTACTTTTTTTGCCCAATACAACATTGAGTTTTTGTAATCTGTAGCAGTTAATGAATCTGTTACTGCATTATTGTCACTATTACCTCTGAAATTACTCCACTGAGATTTAATGTTTTTGTTTATTGTTTCATTATTCTGAGCTTCGCTTAAAATTCCATTAATACTTGAAACTTCCCCTGCTTTAAAAGTTCCATTTTTAGATACATGGCCATTTTTTGTGATTACATAGGAGTACTCTTCGCCCTGAAGTAAATTCTCAAGAGTATATTTATCTTCAGGAACTTTTTCACTAACAATTGTTTCTTTATTTGAATTTTTTACCTGTAAAACACTTTCTTTCGTCAATTCAAAATCTACACTTACAAGTTTTGTTTTATTAATTTTTAAGATGTATAAATTACTTTCACAGCCATCCTTTTCAAGCTTTATTTCTACATTGTTATCTGTGCTAACTGTGTAATCATTGCCACTCTCTGTTTCTTTTCCATTTATGTAAACCTTGTATTGATTTTCCATATAAGAAACTGCCGTTAAAGTAATTTCCTTTAAACTTTCAGGTATGTTTATTTCATATTCATTTGTGTTTTGGTCAAACTGTGGTTGTAAATCAATGTTGTTATCCGTACTTTTTACAGACAGATTTTTCAATGACAGCTTCCTTATAATATTAAAAGTGTAATTTTCTTTTTTATTTTTATAAGTTGCTGTTATTGTAAATTGATTTCCACTTGCTCCTGTTTCAATTATCCTGTTAAGTTTCTTTCCAAGTTCATCGTCTCCAACAATTGAAACTACCCTGTTTTCTCCATTTATGTCTGTATAATTTACTACTATCTCTGCGTCATTAATTCCACTGTTGTCTAACGCTGCTCTCACACAAACTGAGTTCTCATAATCGGGTATTGTAATGTTATATTCATTTCTATTGTTTTGAAACTGAGAATCCAGGCTATACTTTAATGCGTTATCTGAAACACCATTACTTATTTCTATGTTTTTTATAATGTTGCCGGTGTAGTCTTCCACATTTTCTGTAGTTACATCAGGATTTTTTGTTCCTGTTTCAGTATTAGTCTCCTGACTGCCCGTACTTTCCTGTGGTGTTGTACCTGTTTCACCTGTATCTTTTTCAGTAGATGTTTCCGTTACTTCCCCTCTGTCATCACTTACATTTATCACTGCAATAGGCGGTGCCACACAGGCATTTCCTGATGACAAATTATAATTTTCATAAAGGGATGTAGATGACACATAGTAGGTTCCCGGCTTATCAAACGATAAATTAATCTGACCGTTATCATCTGTTGTGCCAAACCTTTTCCAATTATCATTGTTATAATCGGCTACTGCCTGAGACTGTTTGCAATACACAACATCTTCCCCCGGCATCTTTTCTCCCACAAAAGTTGAGCTCCCATCATTTGCCGCATTAGTTGCAGTGCCTCTCATTGTAAGGTTGATGTTTTCATTGGTTTTAATATTGTATATTCCTGAGTCGACACTATTTGTACTTTCACTTGTAAAATAAGCAAATGCCCCTGTGTGGTAAAAGTCCCAATCAGAAAACATTGCCACATCAATTTCCATACCATCTTCTAACAAAATATAGTCTGATGTAGAACCCCATCCTGCTGCCTGTAATGGATAAGAATGATTTACATAATACATAAGGTTTTCATCATGGCCCCAGAATCTTGTCATGTACAGACTTGTGGCAGAACCTGATATGCTCATTGCATCCTGAGTGCTGTCATTAGGAATGAATTTTTCTCCATTAGGCAAATAATATTTTTCCAACATTTTTATAAACAAGTGTAGTAATGTTGGCTGTTCAACAATCTTATCGCTGTTATATCTTCCGCCATCTTCAAATGAATCTGCTTCATATCTGTAATAGTCTTCCAAACCATACTCTGCCAAATCAAAATAGCTTATGGTTACCGGAACATGACAAAGAACTGTTTCATTATCATCATTTCCCGTTACAAATTTTCCATCTTCACTTAAAGTAAAATAAACGGTAACTGTTTTCTTACTGCCTTCCGTTTCAGCCGCTGACACATTACTGTAACCAGAAAAGCATGTTGTAACTACTAATATTAAAATTAACAGCAAAGAATATATTCTTTTTTTCATTACTACCTCCTATTTGTAAAGCTTCCATATTTTGAAACAAACTTCCATCTGAACTTTTGAACCGGCTTTAAACCTGCATACATATTAAACCTTACATTATTAACATAAGCTTTAACTTTGTTCACTTCATTCACATCTGTTTCTTTGTTACTGTATCTTGCCTTTTCATATAAATTGACAATTTCTAAATATGTGTTATTGTCTCCTGACTGATACTTAGCTAATGTTTTTTTATACTCACTTATGTTGTTGTATTGAACTTTTGCAAATATACGCAATGTGCTAACCATAAATGAAACATAATTAATAACTGTTCTGTTATTGTCCCCATTTTCAAAGCTCTGTCTGATTTTTCTTTTTAGTATATAGAGCCTGATTTCATAAGCTACCACAAAAAGTATTAACAAATTCAATAAGGCAACAATAGAATAAATTAATTTCTCCTCTTTATTATCTTTAACCTTTTTTTCTTCTACTTCATCATCTAAATGCTTATCCTTATTTACGTTTTGAATTGTTTGCTTGTCACTGCTATTAGAGTCATTATTGTTGCCTGAAATACTATCATTTGTTCCCATTAAATCTCTATATTTACTGCTAGTTTCAAATGGAATCCAGCCGATTCCATCCTGATAATACTCTGCCCAGCAATGATAATTAGATTGTTTAATGTTAATTGTTTGATTTGCCTTAACATTTTCTATATCTTTTTTGGTAATTAAATAACCTTTTACATATCTTGATGGAATTCCAAAATACCTAAACATTAAAACTGTAGCTGTTGCAAAATCTTTATTATTACCGGTTTTGTTTTTCTCTAAAAACTCTGTAAGAAAACTTCTGTAATCTTTTATTCCTTCTGACTTTTCATCATAAGCTATATTTTTATTAAGAAAATTTACAATTGCAGATTTTGCATCACCATAAGATTTTCTTTCAGTATTGTTTTTCAAGTATGTACTTAATAATTGCTTTTCAGTATTAGTTAATTTTAAATAATTCTCATATACAAATTGATTGTAATAATTTTCCTTTACCATATAATCTGTTTTGGTTTGTAATCTATTTAATTTATCAACCATTTCAGAAAAATTATTAACTATATTTTCACTTACAATAAATGTATAGTTTTTCTTTCCATAAACACCTTTTGACTCAAGACTTTCATCGCCAATTCTGTTTTTATTTTTTAGTTTTTCATTATCAGTAATATATTCATAAGGCGTGTATATGTATTTAGATGATGCCCCTACAACACTAACTGTCATTTTGTTTTCTGACTTTTCTCCAAGTAACTCCTGTTTTCCATTTGCTAACTGGCTTTGTCCATAGAAGCTGTCTTTATGTAACCAATAAAATAAATTTGAATATTTGTATAAAGTCTTTTTGTCTGTGCTTTCCCAGCCTTTGTCTGTAAAATCACCTGCCACAAATCCTTTTAAATAATAAACCTCAGGTTTAGACATTTTCACTTTTAAGGCTATGTTGTTCTTTCTGTTGTATCTAAAGTTATCTATTTGTTCTGTTAAAATAGAATTTACTTTCTTTATACTGTTTGCCTTACCACCATTCTCATTCCATAAAATATTGGATATGGGATTTATTAACACACCTATTATTAGCACTGTGCCAACTACTATTATTTGTGCTTTCCACCTAATGGTTGCCTTACCAATTGTTTTATTTAAATAAATTGCCATGATTGCAAATAGAACAATGGTCATCCAAATTGTACTTTTGTTATTTCCAAACATCCCCTGTAAAACCAAAATACTAATTCCAACAATAAATAAAGGTAATAGTCTTTCGCTGCTTATCAACACATGCAGTGTTAAAATTAACAGCAAAATAAGTACAAGAAATATTACATCTATACTTCCATTAGAAGTCAGCTTGTATTGTGAAGTTATCACTCCGAATTTTTCTCCAACCATATTTCCAATTTTATTTAGAAATACTTTTCCATTCAGACCAAAGGATGTGATTTTAAAATCTAATAAAGTTATCAAAAATCCACCTGTTCCTATTAAAAGAATAAGTTCCAAAACGCTTCTCAAAATAGCTGTTGATTTACTAGCTTCCGTATTTAATTTTTTTAAATCAACTGTACTTTGATTTTTCATTTTTTCACCTTTCTGTGTTAGTTAGAAACAACAATCACATTTTCATAATATAGTTTTTGTTCCTGTAGCTTCTTTTCAAAATCCACAAAATAATCCTTATTGCTGTCAACATCTAAAACTTTCAAAAGATTTCCTGTTAAGTCTTTTTGCTCTGTTATTTTATAAGTTATCCATTTTCCTTTGCTACACCAGGAAACACTATGAGATATATTTTTTTCAATTAAACTTTTGCTAAGGGAAAACAAGCGTTGTCCTAACTTGTCCCAAGCTTCATAGCTTTCCTGTTCATCTACATTATTAAAAAGTATCATTACCAGGTCTTCTGTCTCTTTTGACATTTTCTTAACCATAGGTGTTTCATATTTACCTGTTAATTTCCAATGAATATTTTTTATGTTATCTCCCTTAACATACTCTCTAATATCGTACATTTCACCGGAAGAAGCACTGTTACTTTCCACAAATTTCCATGAATCTATGGCAGTTGTTCCACTACTTTCTTTTATTTTTATATTTGTTGTCTCTGGCAAAATAAACATTTTACATATATTGCCTAATATTCTTCTGTTTGAAAAAATCCCCCACAAATCAACTATCTCTATATTCTCAACAGCTATGTTTATGCAACCACAATATTCCCTGCTAAGTCCTAATGGGATTTTCTCTGTTTTCTTCATGCCCATAAAAGTGCTAATTGTTACGGCTTTTTCCTCTCCGGTAAACTTATTTTTTATTTTGCAGTTAGCCTTAATTTCACTTAAAGGCAATAAATACTTTAATTTAATTATTAATTTTCCTTTTGTTTCTTTTTCCTTACCGGCAATTCCCGGAAACTTTAAATCTACACTAAGTCTCTTAAGGGCAAATCTGCCATACAATAAGGAAAACACTTCTAATATTATTAGTACCAATGCAATTGTGAGAAATAATGATTTTTCACACAAAATTCCCAACAGCAAAAGAAAAATTAAAAATAATATCCATAAGATTTTTTTTATTTTCATAAGGTTCCTATCTTTTTTTAATGTTGTTTTAAATATTAATTGTCACACTGTTTAGAATTTCTTTTATGACTTCCTTAGAATTTTCATCATCTAACGGACTATTATTAAACACCATTCTGTGGCAACACACATCTTCAAATACATAGTCAACATCTTCCGGCACAACGAAATCTCTGCCTTTCATTAAAGCTCTCGCCTTTGCCATTTTGCAAATTGCCAAAGCTCCTCTTGGGCTTACACCTAGACTTACCAGTTCATATTCTCTTGTTTTTTCCACAAGACTGCTTATATATTCATAAATTTCCTGAGATACGAAAATATTTTCTGCAAGGTTTTGTATGTCAATTAATTGTTCTCTTGTGACTACTGTTTTAACTTTTTCTAACGGATTTTCATGGTGTCTGTCTTTCATAATTTCTATCAGACTCTCTCTACTTGGATAGCCCATGTTAAGTCTTACCATAAATCTGTCCAACTGAGATTTTGGAAGACTTTGTGTACCAATCCAGCCTGTTGGATTCTGAGTTGCAATTACAACAAATGGATTACCTGTTTCTCTTGTGACTCCGTCCACTGTGATTTTTCTTTCTTCCATTACTTCCAACAATGCCGATTGAGTTTTACTTGAGGTTCTGTTAATTTCATCTGCCAACAAAAGATTTGTCATTGCACACCCTTCCATATACTCAAAACTTCCGCTTTCTTTGTTATAAACTGTAAAACCTGTTATATCTGAAGGCACGCTATCCGGTGTAAACTGCATTCTTTTATAATCAAGTCCTAAAACCTTACTAAAAGTTAAAGCTAAAGTTGTCTTTCCCACTCCCGGCACATCTTCCAATAAAACGTGCCCTTTGGAAATTATTGCCATTAAAACTTTTTCCACAATTTGATTCTTTCCTTTAATTACTTTTTCAGCTTCAGTAATTATGTCTTTTAACTTTTCATTTATTTCCTGATTTGTTTTTTCAATCATACTTATGTCCTTTCATTAATTACACCCAATCTTATTCTTTTATTTGAGATATTTTCACCTGTTGTGCTTCATTACTTTTCAAATAGGTTTTATATATTTTTTCATCTTATTACTTCAAGACACTTTTCCTTTAATTCTGAATAAAGCTCTACTTTAATATGTAATATCGTACTTGTCTTTTATTCCATAGGATGTGCCTGACTGATTATATCCACCAATATCTTTGCCATAAGCCAACGTATATCTAATGAGAATATTGTCCCCATCCTTTGGCTTATATTCTGACATGCCATACTCCTTAAATTCACCATTTACGCAATATGTCCAACCTGAACCCTGACAAAAATCAAACTCTGACAGACTATCCATATCGTATACATATTTTCCGGTTGCAGGATCTATATTAAACTGTAAACCGTCTTCTTGAATTTCTTTCTTTAGTTTATCGTCAATTTTCCAACCTTTTAATATCCCTGGTCTGCCAATTGACTCCAAATAAAATCCTGTGCCTGTTGTCCCTGTGTTAGTAAATGTAAAGCCACTTCCATCCATTGCTCTTTCAAACACATCTGCTGCACTGTCACCATAATAAATGTCAACTTTCTTAGGTTTAAGTAAAACGCCTAAATGTATAACCTTTGCATCTATGCTGACCGTTGCAGTTCCTATTACTGTTCCCTGATCTATGTATGTACATTTAACTTTATAAGTAAATACTTTATATCTTCCCTGATTGTCGGTTAGCTTAATTTCCAAATTATTAATTCCATTTTGTAAATTAAGTAAATAACCAACATATTTTGCAGACCAGCGATATTGAATCTTTTTGCCATTTAACTTAACTTCTATTCCATCATAGTAAATCCTGTTATCTTTATAGTCCTTGGCGCCAATGTACAACGTAAAAGTTTCTCCATTAATATCCATTCCATCTTTTATATTTATGTACTCAAGAATTGGTTCTGTATCTTTTGTAGCCAATGGCACATATTTAACCGTGTATGTTTTATTTATTGAAACACCACCTGTGTCCACTGCTTTCAGTCGTATGGTGTTGTTTCCAATTTTTAACTTCGTACTGTAAGCATTTTGGCTACCTTCAATAATATCTCCATTGACAATTACTGAAAGTTTCGCCTTACTACTTCCATTTCTAACAAGTGCAAAAAAGCTTATTTTATCTGCATTAACTGTCTGATTTTCCAAATCTGTTTCGATTCCGAAACCTTCCTGATACTTTAAAACAATTTTAAAAGTTTTTGTTATTTCATATTTGCCATACTTTCCTTTGGCAATAATTTCATTTTCCCCTTCTTTTAATACAACAGAATATTTACCATTTTCTCCAGTTATATTTTTGCCATTTAAACTAAGAAACATTTCTCCATTATTGTTTCCCATTTTTGCCAGTGCAAAAAATTTAAAAATCGGTGATGATACTGTTTGATTTTTCAAATCCGTAGATATAAAAAGATTTTCTGTGTCTACGTTTACTGTATATTTTTTCTGTGCATTTATTTCCTGACCATCTTCAGTTCTGTATGTAATGCTAATTCTTATTTCATTTGCGCCCTCTTTTAGCACAACTCTGCCATCAAAATTAGTTACAACCATTTCATTTACATAAACCAGTTGTTGCTCAACTGTAAGACTATCTATTAAATGCTTTATCTTAAATGAATATTCATAAGTTGATATTGTTTCTCCATCCTTAATGGTTGTGGAAAAATATTCTTTCTTAACTTTTTTATTTTTTGCGTGGGATACATATTTTCCGCCGTCTTTTCCCGGCCCGGTATTAGAAGGGTTGCTTCCTCTTGATTTTTTGGAAGTGTTATTTAGATTTGTGTTCTTATTACCTATATTTTTTGTATTCTGATTGCCTTTATTATTATTGTCGTTTCTATTATTCTCTACATCGTTACTTCTGTTATCAGTATTGTTACTACTATCGTTATCTGACTTATCACTTTTATTGGCAGTATTGTAATCGCTGTTGATATCTGACTTATTACTTTTATTATTTGTGTCTTCCTGATTTTGTGAATTATCTATATCATATAGATTCAGATTACTGTTTTCATAAACTTTGGACGTATCTGCCAGTTTATCTTTCATTGGATTGTCCGGCACATCCCCCCGATTATTAATTACATTAAATGTAGTAACAATAACAGCAATAACCGTAATTATAACGACTATATTATTTATTAAATTTTTGTATTTTTTCTTATCCATAGTCGCTCCTGATTACTTTTATCATAACAATTAGCTAAGTTGTAAATTCTCTTACATAGATTAAATCTCTGCTTATCAAAAACTATATTTTTGAAATAATTTACTATAAAAAGGCAACAAAAAAAACACATCCTCCTCACCCGGAAAATATATTTAAACCACATATATGGCAGGTCTCCTGACTCAGCTTCATCCTTAAAAGCGCCTTCCCAGTTTCCCAGTGACATAATTGCTTTCTCGTCTGCATTACAGTAGTGGTGACTGCTTCGGGTTCTAACCGAATTCCCTTTTAATCGACACAAACGTTTTATTTACCTTAGAACCTGTTAGATTCTGTAAGTAAATAAAACCTTTTGCCCAACCATATACTGATATTCAATTAAATTGTTTTTATAATAGCATTATTTATCCTATATTTCAATGGACATAACTTACACAAAAATGTATATTTATACAATCATAAGCACCATCTTAAACAAAAATGCTACTATCCAGGCAATTACACATTGTAAAACCACAAATCCTATTGCCCATTTTCCGCCTAATTCTCTTTTTACAGAAGTAACAGCGGCTACACATGGTGTATAAAGTAAAGTAAATACTAAAAATACTATTGCACTTTTCACATTAAACATCGATGTTATGGCTCCACCACCTAACAATACTTTTAGTGTACTTACAACACTTTCCTTTGCTGTAAATCCTGTGATTAATGCTGTTGATGCTCTCCAATCTCCAAATCCTAATGGTGCAAATATTGGAGCTATCACTCCACCTATCATTGCAAGCATGCTATCTCCTGCATCTTTTACTAAGTTAAAATGTATGTCGAATGTCTGTAGGAACCATATTATCATTGAAGCTAAAAATATAATTGTAAATGCTCTTGTTATAAAGTCCTTCGCCTTATCCCACATTAATCTAAAAACACTTTTGGCACCAGGTAATCTATAGTTTGGAAGTTCCATTACAAATGGTACCGGTTCTCCCTTGAATTTAGTTTTATCTAAAATAACAGCATATAAAATTGCCACAATTATTCCTGTAAAATATAAGCCTACCATTACCAAAGCTGCATTGTGACTGAAAAACGCAGCTGCGAAAAATGCATAAATAGGAATCTTTGCTGAACAACTCATAAATGGTGTAAGTAAAATAGTCATTTTTCTGTCTCGCTCTGATGGCAATGTTCTTGTTGCCATAATTGCAGGAACTGAACAACCAAATCCAATTATCATTGGTACAAAGCTGCGTCCTGACAAACCTAATTTTCTAAAAGGTTTATCCATTACGAAAGCTATTCTTGCCATATAACCACTATCCTCAAGTAATGACAAAAAGAAAAACAATACAACTATTATTGGAAGGAAACTAAGTACACTTCCCACACCAACAAAAATTCCGTCAATTACTAATGATTGCAATACTTCGTTAACATGTGCCCCATTCATTGCATTTTCACATAAGTTGCTTAAATAGGTTATTCCCATATCCATAAGGTTTTGAAGCCATGCTCCTACCACACTAAATGTTAACCAGAAGATCATTGCCATAATAACAATGAATGATGGAATTGCTGTGTATTTTCCTGTTAAAACCTTATCAATTTTTTTGCTTCGTATTCTTTCCTTACTTTCCCTTGGTCTGACAACTGTCTGTTTACATATTTTGTCAATAAATGAAAAACGCATCTTTGCCAAAGCGGCATGTCTGTCCATGCCACTTTCTTTTTCCATTTGGATAATAATATGCTCTATCATTTCTTTTTCGTTTTGATCTAAATGAAGTCGGTCAATAACTTCCTGATCACCTTCTATAATCTTACTTGCTGCGAAACGTATTGGGACTTCATTTTTATGGGCGTGGTCATCAATCAAATGCATAATTGAATGAATGCCTCTATGTACTGCACCACCATCTTCTCCCTCAGCATCACAAAAATCCATTCTTCCCGGACGTTCTCTGTAAATTGCCACATGCATTGCATGCTCAATTAACTCATCCACGCCTTCATTTTTTGCCGCTGAAATTGGCACAACAGGTATTCCTAAAGAAGCCTCTAACTTATTTACATCTATTGCTCCTCCATTGGCAGTAACCTCATCCATCATGTTAAGTGCAAGAACCATAGGAATATTAAGTTCTATTAATTGCATTGTCAAATAGAGATTTCGTTCAATATTGGTAGCATCCACAATGTTAATAATTCCTCGTGGTCTGTCATCTAGAAAATATTGGCGGGACACTACCTCTTCACTTGTATAAGGTGACATTGAATATATGCCCGGCAAGTCCACAACCATTGTATTTTCCTGGCCTCTAATTGGGCCATCTTTTCTGTCTACAGTAACTCCGGGAAAGTTTCCAACATGCTGATTTGCTCCTGTTAGTTGGTTAAACAATGTTGTTTTACCACAATTCTGATTTCCTGCAAGGCCAAATGTAATTAACTTACCTTTAGCTATTTTTTCTCCTCTTTGTTTAACATGATAAATTCCCGGCTCCCCAATATGAGGATGCGTTGTTTTGTTATATGTTGCATTACTCTCTTTTTGATATTGTTGCTCCATGGCCTTTTCATCTACAAGTTCTATATCAATACATGCAGCATCATCCTTCCTAAGAGTCAATTCATATCCCCATATTCTATACTCTATAGGATCTCCCATTGGAGCTGTTTTCATATATTCAATCCCTGTTCCTTCAATAAGTCCCATGTCCAAAAAATGCCTTCGAAGTTGTCCTTCTCCACCAACATGTATAATTTGACCATGTTCCCCTTTTTTTAACTCAGATAATTTCATAATTTTCTCTTTTCTTTGCGTAAAATAAAATTACAGTGCCTATTTTATTTCCTCTGCTATTATGCTGATAAAACTTAAACACACACTATAATAAGTATAAAACATATTTTTTGTTTTACAAATACATATACAATAATTCATTATATTTTTCCAAAATAATATATAATTAACTTATCAATATGGACTTTGCTTTTCCAAAATTACTTAATCGCTATAAATTTTTTGTTAATTATATTTTAAGTTATATAGTATTATTGTGCAAATACCTATAATTAATAACTTTCCATGGGTAGAAAGCATAAAAAACTACACCACAAAAATAACACCTTTCATAAAATTTCAGGAAACAATAGGCAAATAAGAAAGTCTACGGCTTTAGTGTTTCTAAAACCATAGACTCTTTGTTAATAAACTAAATTTCCATATTAAGTAGTTTATTCATTATTTTTTGCCTTCTTTTTATCAGTTTTCTTTTTTGTAGTCTTCTTTCTGCTATGAGATGTCTTTTTTACTGTTTTCTTAGGTTTTACAACTTTAACCTTTTTAGAAAATGTTCCCTTTGCTATTTTTGTTTTTCTGGCTTTCAAAACAATTTTTTTAAGTTTCTTATTTTTTGCAAACATCGTTTTTGTTAATTTTGCTACGTTCTTGCCAATTGTAATTTTCTTTACATTTGTTAAATTAGCAAATGCTTTATTTTCAATGGCAGTTACCTTGAAAGTTTTATTGCTAATCTTAACAGTTCCGGGAACTTTAACACTCTTTACTTTTTTATTTTTTACGCCTGTAAATGTTACTGTATTTTTCTTGCCTGTAGATATTACCTTGTAAATGTTGCCCTTAACATTGTACAGACTACCTTTCTTTACAACATTCTTAGATTTGTCTACAACATTAATTATGCATGTTGAAACGTCGCCATCTTTTACCATAACAACTGCAGTTTTTCCTTCTGCAACAGCATGTATAACTCCACCTGCTCCAACTTCTGCAATAGACTCATCAATTCCGATAAATGATGGGAATTCACTATAAATTGCATTGTCAGGTGTACTTGTAATGTTTAGTTGTCTGTATTCACCAACATTCATTGTAATTTCATTGTCATCTAATAAATAACTTTCATAGTCCAAGTCCCGTGTTTCCTGCTGGTTGCATACATGAACTTTACATGTTGCCTTAACTCCGTTATCTGTGCTTACAGTAACTACTGCGTCACCTGGTGCTACTACATTTAGCATACCATCATCTACAGTTACAACATTTTCATCACTTGATGACCATTTTAAATTAGAGAATGTTGTGTCAAAAGGTGCAACTGTCGCAATTAAAGTAGCTACACCTATATCTGTTGAAATATTCACTTTTGTTTTATTTAAGTAAATTTTCTTTGCTTTTACAACTTCGTTTTCAGGTATATATTTTGCTGTTAATGTAATTGACTTTGGAACAGCATCATATGTATCAAAATCACCTTCATAGTCATAACCTTTTTTCTTAATATCTTCTAATTCAGCCTTTGTCTCATCATCTAAATCGTCCGTACTCAAGTCTGGATGGAGTATTATGTATTCATCATAAGTAAGATGATATTTTGTTGTCCAGCCTGCAAACTCATAGCCTTTTTTCTTAGGGACTGTTGGTACATTGCTTAATTTTTTGCCAATGTATTCTTTACCAGTGTAAATTGTTTTACCGTTTGCTACATATTTTACTGTACAAGGTGTAGGTGATAAAGTCTTAATATTGTTATCAACCCAATTAAGTCTTTCCTTTATCCAGCTTCTTAATCTTTCAACTTCCTGGTCATAAGTTAAATTAACAGCAGAATCACCCTCGTTGTAATTAATAGGCGATATACCCCATTTTTCAAAATTGTATAAAGCTGACTGTTTAACTTTCTCCTTATATTTATCAAGCTGTCCACCGTCTTTTATAAGTTCTTCAACAGCAGCCTTTAACTCTGGCCAGCTATCTACAACTTTTTTAGAAAAGCTTTCATCTTCAAATAATCTTTCCAACCACATATTGCTGTTTTCTGTCCAGCCTGTAGTTGAAAATTCACCATATTCTGTTGAGCCCCATGCCACATAATCAAAATCCCAAAGTGGTCCCCAGAATAATTTGCCGTTTCTTGGTTTGTATAAATATGTACTTGTTGAAACATATCCATCGCCATTCATGGAAAATTCCTGAACTAAATAATAATAAACTGTTGATGCCACGTCCATCAAATCTGAATATGAAACACCCTTTTCATTTTTGAAATTCTTTCCATAAATGGCATCTTCAACACTTTGGACATAATTTTTTATGTAATTGTATTGTGTTTCATTGTAGTAATCTTCAAAGGAAGGGCTTTCAATTAAGAAAGTGTTGCTCTTCTTTGTTTTAAAAGATTTTTTTTCTTCATTACCATAAGGTTCAAGTGATAATAAATAACCACCTGTTATAAATGGTTCCTGTGTTTCATGCATTGCATCTTCATTTGCTTCTAAATCATCAATGTTTACTCTAGTTTTCCCAACTCTTACATGTTCACACAAGAAATAGCTTCCATAATATTCACCATTCATTACCACGTCAACGGGTTCACTTTTTGGTGTAAATGGCATATTCAATTGACTGCCAAGCCAATATGTAATCTTATTTCTTAACAAACTATTGTCATAATAGTTTGCAAGTAAAACCCAATGTTTATTCTTGCCCATACCAAGTAAATCAGCTTTTTTGTCTAACTTAATCTTGTAAGGTTTCTTGTCCACACCCCATGTGGAATTTCCTCTACCTCTAATATATTCTAACTGATAAGTTCCGCCTTTTGCTTTCTTTCCCGTATATTCACAAGTGTAATTATCCGGAACTGTCATTGTCATACTACCATAACATTCTGCACTGTGGTCAGATGAACCATTCATTTCAGCAATTGTTCCCTCTGATTCATCAATGTTAAAGTAAATTGTTGGAACTGTGCTTTCAACAAATTCAATAGAACTAATATCAAATTTAACATTATCTGCAGAAGCATCTAATACTTTAAGTTGAACTGTATGCTCACCTATTAAGTTCAAACTTGAAATATCTATTGAAATATTCTTTGGGTTTCTCCAATCATTTTTCTTCTTCTGTCTGTTAAGAACTGTTTTGGCAATTGGCTCACTTGCACCATCAACATAAATTCCTAATGTTACTGTTGTTCCTTTTTCTGACATGGCATCCAAACTAATTCTATCAATTTTTGAACCATTGAAATTAAGTGTCTTATCAAGAACAATCTGATTCTCTAATAAGTTTTCTTTTGTACCACTGAAAATAACTGATTTTGATTTTTCATCTTTTGTCATTTCAATTGTATTATTATCATTTTTAAGTTTTCCCTGATCTAACAGCACTGACATATACTGTCTGAAGTAATCACCCTCAATTTTTAGTTCATCCTTTTTGTCTGTGGCTGTTACATTGCCATTAACGTCTGCTTTTGTGGTTACATTGCTAAACACTGTAGCAGGTGCGACCATACAAACAGACATTAATATTGCCACCGCTTTTACTACTTTTTCCCTTCTCATATTTTTATTCCTTTCAGTTTTATTTGGCTAATTGCTTCCTTTAATTTCAATTAACCATTTGTTATCAAATTACACCTTACTGTGAGCCTTTGAATTTTGATGTAATTGTGATATATCATCATAATATCACCGAACTATTTAATGTCAATATCTGTAACGTTTTTATTTTCTATGTTCTTTTCATTTTTGTGCTTTTCACTTTTTCTTTCTATTTGCCTATTTTATCTGGAAGCCACTCTCTTCCTTAACTTTCATATCCGTCACTTCCGCCTCATCCACTCTAATAAAATAATCACCCTGTTTTATTCTAAAAACATACATTTCAACATCACGATAATCTCCCTGTACTTCCATTTCCACGTTGCCATCGTATAAATTTCGGACATAACCTGTTAAGTTCATCTTATTTGCCTCTGTATAACAAAAATATCTAAAACCTACTCCCTGTACTCTGCCCTTAAAAATAATATGTTTTCTAACTAATTTTATTTCCATTTTTACCTTCCTTTCATATTCTAAACTGCAAAATCATCAAAATAGCATACTTATTTTTCTTTTTCATTTTAACATTCTTCCCTATTTGTGTTAAGATACTCTTGATTACAGTGTATCAAAGTCATTCCACATCTGTGCTTGCACTATGATGGGGATGTGACTTTGAGACACGCCCCTGTATGAGCATAAAAGTGAAGCGGTAGCTTCACGATATGCGAATACTTGGGCAGGATTGTGGGAGTGCAATGCACGGAGCAATCCGGGTAATCTATACTTCAACGTCAAAAAGTCATTCCACATCTGTGCCCTAACTATGATGGGGATATGACTTTAGAAAGGATTGTGTTATGAAAACAGGACTTGTACTAGAGGGTGGTGCCATGCGCGGCATGTTCACTGCCGGCGTTTTAGACGCCATGATGAATAACAATATTACAGTAGACGGAACAATTGGTGTTTCAGCCGGAGCAACTTTTGGTTGCAATTTCAAATCCAAACAAATTGGTCGTACTATAAGATACAACATGAAATATTCTAAGGATCCACGCTATGTTGGAATTCGTTCTTTAATTAAAACAGGAGATTTATATGGAGCCGATTTTTGTTACAGAGAAATCCCCGAAAAGCTGGATGTTTTTGATACCAAAACCTATCAGGAAAATCCAATGGCTTTTTATGTTGTTGCAACAGATGTAAATACAGGAAAACCGGTATATCACCTTTGCCCTACAGGAGAAGCTGATGATATTGAATGGTATAGAGCTTCAGCATCAATGCCCTTAGTTTCACGTATTGTAAAAATTAATGGTCTTGAACTTTTAGATGGTGGTATTTCAGATTCCATACCAATAAAGAAATTTAGAGAAATGGGCTACGAAAAAAACATATTGATACTAACCCAGCATGACGGCTATCGCAAAACCAAAAGCAGTATTCTTCCATTATTAAAAATGAAAATGGGTAAAAAATATCCCAACCTTATTCACGATATGGAAATCAGACACAATGAATATAATAAAACATTGGACTATATTAAAGAACTTGAAAAAGAAGGTTCTGTTTATGTTATCAGACCTAAAAATCCAATTACAATTAAACGAACTGAACGTGATCCCAACAAGCTTAGACTTCTTTATAATGTAGGCTACAAAGAAGGGCTTGAACATATTGAAGCAATGAAAAAATTTCTAAATCAATAAAATATATTTTAAAATTTCTTTTCGCACCAAGGTGCTTCCCTGGTGGAACGCTTTTTATCTAATAGAAATTCCAGTGGAATTTCTTATTACACAAAAATCACAGGTAATTTCACTTTTGTGAAATCCCTGTGATTTTTTTATATGGCTTACATTATTTAATATTAACTATTTTATCTTCTGCCATACATCCCACTGACCTGACTTTTCAGGATTTTCTCCCTTTGTCCACCATTTTGCTCTATATACGTGTCCGTTATATGAAACATAATCGTCTCCTAAATATATAGTTGATGCATCCCAAGTTGGATACTGACTAGGTTTCTGTGTTGTTGTTTCAGGTGCCTTTGTTGTAGGCTGCTCTGTTGTTGTCTCAGGTGCTTTAGTTGTAGGCTCTTCTGTTGTTGTTTCAGGTTTCTTTGTTTCTTCCTGATTATTTCTTAATGATGCAAGGAATGCTCCATTTTCTTTTGCAAAAGAGTTATTGTTCTGACTTGAATCCCAGTTAATTGACCATGTCATAATTCCTCTTAAGCCCGGATACTTATTATTAAGTTCTGTAAATGCACTTTGAAGATCCTTATTTGCAATCTGTCCACTACCTGCCGCACTTACTGATGATGGAACACCAATGACAACCTGATCTGGTCTAAGTGGAGCAAAGTATGTTGAAGCATCTGTTGAATTTGTATAATATGCACCTACATGGAATCCCTTTAAGAGCATTTCACACATTGCAACTGTGCTTTCCTTTGTACCCATGCTATAAGAAGTTCCATCAAGTCCTGTAATAGGTGCTGAATTATATAACTGTACATGTACATATGATGTTTCATTTCTTAACGCATTAATCATAGGTAAATATACCCCTGCTCTGCTATCACAGTATTGATTAATTCCACCATAGAATGAGTAACCTAACTGTACATAAAATGTTTCAGGTGCCCATGATAAAATGAAATCATCACCATAGCTACTGCAAATAGTTCTAATTGCTTTAATCATATTTACAATCTTTGGAGATGTAGGATTGTTAATGTCCCTATCATTTCCACTTTCAAACTGTACTGAAGACTGTTCTAAATCAATATCAATTCCATCAAATCCATATTCATCTACAATAGATTTAATGTCACTTACAAACTGATTTACCGCACTCTGTGATGTTAATGAGAAGTAGCCTTCATAACCACCAATTGATAATACAATCTTCTTGCCCTGTGCCTGAAGTTCCTTAACATCTTTCTTGAAATCTGCTTTTGTATAATCAGCTGTTAAACCTGAAATATTGAACTGCATTTTTCCGTCTGTGCTACCTGCACTTACCGGTTCAGCAAAGGAGATATTAATTACATCCCAGTTTTTATCAACATCTCTTAATTTAATAAATGGATTTCCACCGTTATTCCATGTATGATAATAACCAATTAATAATTTTGATGAAAGTCCTGTTGATGGTTTTACATCTGTACCTGTTGACTGTTCCGGTTTAGTTGTAGTTTCTTCCTTCTTTGTTGTTGTCTGCTCAGGTTTCTTTGTTGTAACTTCTGCCTTTGTTGTAGGCTCTACTACAGGTTCTGTTACCTTTGCTGTAGTTGTTGGTTCCACAACAGGCTCTGTAGTTACCTGTGTTGTTGTATTTTCAAGACCTGTTACTACTACTTCAAGTTTCTGACCTGCTGTTTCTTTTCCGTTATAAACAGCTGTAACCTTAATTATATGATTTCCGTTAGTTGCAAATGTATAATTAAGCTGAGTTGCAGTATTGTATGTTCCAAATAACTGGCCGTCTACATATACGTTATATGTCTGACCCAAAGCCATCTGTTCATTAGTCTGTCCCCAGGCAAATGTTACATCTCCCTTGTTCTGGGAAATCTTTGTTAAACCAATAACTTCAATTGGCTGTTTTCCGTCAACTGTTGTAACTTCTTCTGCCTTCTTGGAAGTTGTTGTTTCCTGTGTTGTTGTAGGTTTAACTGTTGTAGTCTGTTCTGTTGTTTTAGTTGTTGTTTCTGTAGCTTTTGTTGTTGTAGGCTGCTCTGTTGTTGGTAGTTCGTCCATTGTCTTATCCATAGCCTTAGCCCACGCATAGTTGTTAGTTGCATCCCAGTTAATTGACCATGTCATTACACCCCTAAATGACTGGTACGCTCTTGGTGCAGTAAAACTTCCTGATGATGTTCCGTTCACAAGTGCTTTTACAGCAGTATTAATTACATCAGTTGATACATAGCCACTTCCTGCTGCTTTAGCAGTTGATGGTAAGCCCAATGCTACCTGATCAGCTCTTAATCCGTTCTCTAATAATAAAGTTGCAAGTGATGTTAAGAAATCTGCAGTTCCAACCTGTGCATTAAATCCGTTATAACCAATCATACCACCTGAGTTATAGAACTGTGGATAACAGATTGTAAGAATATCCTTAATCTTGTATGCAAGTCTGTAGTATGCTGATGTTGCTGCTGTTCCATTTGGATTTGTATCCTGGAAATAATATGTTTCCGGTGCCATTGTTATAATAAAATCATCTCCGAAATGATTATGTACTGTTCTTAATGCTTCAGCAATATAATCTGTTCCTGATACTGCACTACCTTCAAAGTCAATATCAACACCTTCAAATCCATATTCCTCAATCATTGAAATAAGGCTCTTTGCAAATTCATCTGCTGCTGCCTGATTTGTAATATAAGTAGTTCCTTCAGCGCCACCTACTGAAATAATTACATGCTGTCCTTTTGCTTTTGCATCTTTGATGTCCTGAATAAACTGTGCTTTTGTATAGCCACCTAAGGCATTGCTTAAATCCTTATCAAGCTCAAAAGTAACCTTACCAGGTGTTGTTGATGAGTTTGCAAAAGATACACAAATCATGTCATAGTAACTTGGAACATCTGAAATCTTTAATGCTGTTGAACCATTAAGGAAGTTATGCCAATAGCCTGTTACCATGTGCTGTGGAAGTTTTGAATTAACTGTGTAATTATTTTCAACAGTTGTTGTTTCTTCTACAGAACTTCCTCCCTTAGTCGTTGTTTCGATTTCTCCTGCTACTAAATCACTTCTAAGTTTCCACAATGTAAATGCTTCTGTTGGTGTCCAACCTGAATTTGAAGTATGTGCAAATGTACATTCATATACATTTCCCTGATACTGAACAAGGTCTCCTATGTTGTAAAGAACACTGTTTGGTGACCATTCAGGATATGCACCTGTTGAAGCCTTCTTTGTTGTTGTCTGTTCCGGTGCAGTTGTTACCGGTACTTCAGGCACTGTTGTTACCTGCTCTGTTTTACTTGTTGTTTCAGGTGCTTTTGTTGTAGTAACTTTTTCTGTTGTTGTTTCTACAACACCGCTTTCATTATTTTCATATAAAACATTTCTTGAAATAATGCTACCACTTGAAACCGCTTTCTGTCTAAGTGTAACTGACTGAATATTGGATAAGCTTGCAGTTCCTTTACCTGACTTAAGTGTAAATGTTAATGTATCACCAGGTGCCACTGCTTTTGAACTCCATTCAGGTGGTGTAATTACTGTATTTCCATTTTCAGTTGTAATTGTTCCACCTGCACTCCAGTCTCCTGTTAAAGTTTCACCGTTAATTGTTTTAATTTCTAATGAAGGATAGCTTAAAGTCTTGCCAAACTTTTCTGCCCATGGCATAACCGAAATATCTTTTGCTCCACTTGGAAGTGTTACTTTTGCATTTGTATTCTGCAAATTCAAAGTATATGACTCTCCTGAAGCCTGCACATCTAATTTAATGCCATCCATTTTTGGTGTAGTAATTTCATTAGTTGGAAGTGCCTCTGAACCATATAAAGATTCCTTCATTGCCTTAGTAACTGAATTTGTACTATCCAGTGATGCCATCCATGAAATAAGTCCGCCTAAATGTTTACTCTTTACATATTTTCCTTTTTCAGCTACTGATTCTTCAGTATCACATGTAAAGAACATACCTGTTGACTCACTATAAAAATAGTTTGCCTTTGCTGTATCATCCCAATATTTCTTTAAGTTATACTTGCTTATTAAAGAGTTAATGTCTCCGTATGCATAAGTTACGCCATTTTCTCCTGTTGCGTCTGCATATAAGCCCGGATTCTTAGGATCTCTTCCTGTTTCCTTTTTAACTTCTTTCCAACCTCTTGTGTAAGGTGCAATACCAACTACAATCTTTGAATAATCAATGCTGTCACCGTATTTATTTTCAAGATACTTAATGCATGAATCAACTGAAAGACCTGCGTCCCCTTCATCATATGCAGGATTTGTATAAAGCGCTGTCTGGTGAGCTGTAAAACCTCCCCAGGCACCATTTAAGTCATATGTCATCATATTTGCAAAGTCTACAATTTTTAATACCTTTTCGTATTCTATTGCAGCCATCATCTTTGGTGATGCTGACATTGCCACTGATAATTCATAATACTTTCCATCAGCTTCTCCATAGCTGTCTAATGCATCTCTAATTGCCTGTAATAACAGTGTATAATTCTGTGTGTCTGCTGCTGAGCCCTTGCATCCCTTATCAATGGCAACGCCATTGCCTTCAGGATCAGGATCTCTGTCCGCTGTTGGATATTCCCAGTCAATGTCTACAAAATCATATCCATAGTAATGAACAAATTTTGCAACATTATTTGCAAAGTTCTTTCTTGTCTTTTCTGACGCTGCAAGTTTTGGGAAATCCCCTGATCTTGTCCAACCACCAACAGAAATACCAATCTTCATGTTAGGATACTTTTGTCTTAATAAAAGCATTCCTCCCAACACTCCTGCGTATTTGTTATCTGTTCCAACTGAATATCCTACATTTGGATTTTCATAGTCAGCCCATGTGTCTGTTGTGATTAAATCACCATTTTCATCTGCATCCATAAATGCAAAATTCAAATGTGTTATTAAACTACCGTCAATCTTATCAGGTGTGAAATTCTTCTGACCTGAATAAATTGACCAATCACCGTAATACATTACGTTACGGTATGGTGCCTTATTTGCTTCTGCTTTTTGTGCTGCTACCTGTGATGCCTTTCTGGCTTCCTCAGTAACTTGTGCCTTAGCTGCGCTATAACCATACATAAGGTTTATTACCATTACCAATGTTAAAGCGATTCCGCTAATTCTACGAAGCAAACTTTTTTTTGATATAGATTTTTTGAAATTCATTGTACCCTCCCATTTTTTCATAAATCTAAAGCTTCTCCTCCACTAAAAATTCTAGACTAAAAACATTTTTAAGAAAACGTAGGCTTATTTTATTGGGTACTCTTTTTTCTAAAATCATTTTTGAAAATATTTTCATCCACAAACTTTATGTGAATATATTCTTGTTAAGTTCACTGGCATTGCACGTGATAATGTAATAAAAAAGAACCAATATTGAAAAAAAACATTTCAATACCAGTTCATTTTTTTAATTTTAAAATGTCAATAGTTTATGCACAAACGTTGAAAAAAATGACACAAATGTTGATTTTTTAGAATTGTTTTTATTGTAAATCGTATATTTTTGCTTCCGTAAAGAAATTTGTGTACATGTTTGGATTGTAAAATCCTCTATGCCATAAGAATACTTCTTGGTTTATATCTACAATTGGTCTGGCATTTCTAACAAATGAATTTCCTATTAATTCAGAAAAAAATTCCTTGTTTAACTGAATTTCTTCCTCATCATAATTGTAAATTTCTATTTTATCAAATCCATTTTCTTCCCTGCCTAAAACTATCCTGTTATCTCCTATAAAGGATGCCCCCAATTGGTACTTAGGATTCCACAATGGATTTCCACCGTTGCATATTTCCAAGGATTTATCTGTGTCATATAGATTATAGACCGAATTCTTTGTTGCAAAGTCATATTTAAAAGTAGCATACAATATCATAGGCTTTTCAGGTTCTGTTACCGCAACATCTAATAAACGTTGAGACTGACCTAAAGGCTTACTTACTATAATATCAAATTGGTCTGAAGGAATATTTGCTTTTCCTAACAATGTTTTATTATCAGAATTATATATTTCATTTGTATCCAAATTCATAAATCCCATTCTAATATTTGCATCTTCTGCATCAGGATTAGATGTCATACAAATTCTAATAACACCATTTGTTGTTGTAGGCATAAATTTACAATAATACTGCATTTTTGCTGTTATTATTATTTTTTCTGCACTCCATTTTGTTCCATTAGATGAATAACGGTAAGCCCAGCTTTTGTTATTTACTCTATAGAAAATATAGTATTTATTTCGATATTTAATTATCTGACTATAACAGGTTTTACCTGATGATCTAAGAACCACATCTGTGTCAAATTTGTCTATATTCTCCTGTTCATTTGATATTCTCACATGTATCTCATTGTCATCATTATGTCCACCTGAATATACACACATAATTCGACCGTCATTCATAACAGTAACCGCCACTCCATTATGGTCATCAACTTCCGAAACTTTTTTAAGTAAAGTCTTTGTGGTTTTATGACTTACATTATTATATTCAGCTACTCCGCTATAGCCTTCGCTTGTAGTAAAGCCCCAATATACATTGTCCTGCAAATTATTGTAGGATATAACTTGTGGATAAGACCACCAGCTCCAAATCATGTCACTAGCGCCTTCCCTGTTAATATTCAAAGCTTCTAATTGCCACTTTGCGTATAGTCTTATGTTACCTCTTGTGCCTTTTTTTAGCTTTTTAACTTTTTTAGTTAACTTTTTATCCTTGTACCAGCCTACAAAAGTATAATTCTCCTTTGTTGCCGGATATAATTTTACACTCCTCTCGCAAGTATATTTCTTCTTATTTCTATAATCATTTACACCACCATTAGAAGTGTATGAAAGTTTGTATTTGACAGCCTTCCATAAAGCATAAATCCGTTTGTTTCCCTTAGAACCTTTTTTTATTTTTCTAATACGCTTTGTATAATTTTTGTCCTTATACCATCCCTTAAAAGTATAGCCTTTTCTTTTAGGCGAATATAATTTTGTATTTTTAGTTGATTTATATTTTTTAGTATTCTTCTTATTATTGGTTCCGCCTTTTAAAACATATGTAATCTTGTAGGTTTTAATCTTTGTTTTTGCCGAGATGTTATTACTAAAACCTAACACTAATGCCAAAGTCAGCACTACTACTGTATAAAATCCTATTTTATTTTTTATTTCATTTATAATTACTTGTTTTTCACTCATTTTTCTTCCTTTCAAAAACCGCTCTGCCAACTGACAGAGCGGATGTTATTTTAATATTCTATTCTTCTTCGTTTTTGTCTTTTTTGAAAATAACCAGCTTGCTAAATACGTAGTTTAGTAAAACTACAAAGAATGACATTGCTATCTTACAAACACTGCCTCGTAAGCCGAAGATTGCCTGATCAAATCCATGGTCCACAAGGAACGGAACGCCGAAAATTTCTATTAAACCTGTTAGAATTCTGGCTGATAAAAACAAACCAAGTTCTTTCATAACAAATTTAAACTTCCAGGAATAACTTCTAAATACCCATATTTTATTTGTAATATAAGCAAATATTACAGCAACTGTCCACGCTACAATATTTGCAATAAATACATCTATTGTGTTTGCTGATATTTTCAAAAGTCCTGACAGGCTTTGTCCCGGATGGCAAATCGTAATCATTACGCTATATGTAACCCAGTTGACTACTGTTGTAGCACCGCCCATTATAAGATACATTATTATCTCTTTGTATTTATTAAATAATTTTATTAATGATTCCATTAAATTTCTCCCAAGTATATAGTTTATTACACCCCCACTAACTATTTTCCAACTTTTTTTGATATTAAATAACGAGGTCTTCCCTTTACTTCCTCGTAAATCTTTGCAATATAGTAGCCGATGATTCCTAAACTCATCATTATGATACTACCTATCATCAACACCAAAAGTATAACTGTTGTAAAGCCTGCAACTGCATGTCCCATACAGAATTTTACAATTGTCTGTATTCCCAAAATAACTGCCAAAATAAAAACTATCACTCCAAGAATTGTTACAATCTGCATTGGTGCTGCTGAAAATGCAACTATATTTGTAATTGCATACTTTACCAATGACCATGTTGACCATTTTGACTCGCCTTCTTCACGCTCTCTTACATCAAATTCAACACTTGTTGTCTTGTACCCAATCCATGATGACAATGCTCTAAAGAAAGCATTTTTTTCAGGCATATTCAGAAGTGATTCTACTGCTTGTCTATCCATCAATTTAAAATCAGAGGCTCTTGACATATCAATCTTAACAGCCTTAGAAATTAATTTGTAGAACAAGCCTGCGCTCATCTTATGTAAGAAACTTTCCTTACCTCTGCTATGCTTAACACCTTCAACAACTTCGTAGCCCTGCTGCCAAAGTCTATACATCTCCACTAAAACCTCTGGTGGATGCTGTAAATCACAATCCATAACTGCACAACAGTCGCCATTAGCATTAGCAAGTCCTGCAAAAAGCGCTGATTCCTTTCCAAAATTTCTTGAAAAATGAATTCCAACAATATGCTCATCTTCTTTTGATACTGCTTCAATCTGATTCCATGTATCATCCTTTGAACCATCGTCCACAAAAATAATTTCGTATGGAATAGATGCTCCATTTAAAATAGAACCTATAACATTTGCAGCTTTTTTTATTATTTTTTCCTCGTTAAACGCAGGTAAAATAATAGATAATAAACCTTCTTTTTTCATTGGTTACTCTTACTCCTGTTCCTATACTCAAAACCTGTACAAGTATAACACACTAAAATTGCTCTGTACATATTAAAACCCTATTTTTACACATACTCTTTTTTCCGAATAATAAAATACGTTCCTATTACCAACAGGCTTGTCACTACCCATGTAAACGGATAAACTGCCATTAATATTTCAAATGAACTAAACATTTTGAATATTGTATTTATCCACACAATTCTTAACACACATGAGCCAAAAACTGTAAGCACAGCTGGTGTCATGGAGTGACCTATACCTCTTAAAGCGCCACCTGTCACCTCATATAATGGTGGCAAAGCTGTTAAAAGACCTACTCTTATTAATCTCGCCACACCATACACCATTGCATCTTTATCTGTTGTGTATATGCCAATGAAAAATTCTTTTCCGAGAACAAAGACAATACTCATGCAGGCTGTGCATACCATAGCAAGTACAAGGCTTACTCTCAATATTTTTCTGCATCTGTCATATTGCTTTGCCCCATAATTCTGACTTGTAAATGTTATACACGCCTGTGTGAAAGCACTCGTCACAAAATAAGTAAAAAATTCATAATTTACTGCAGCCGCAGAACCTGCAATTCCTGCTGTCCCAAAACTGTTAATTCCAGCCTGAATACAAACATTTGACAATGAGAATACCATTCCCTGAAGCCCTGCCGGTGCCCCAATTTTTACTATATTGATTACCTCATCTTTGTTAAGTGATAATTTCTTTATATCCAGTCTGATTGTTTCATCTGCATGAATTAAGAAGAAAATAATCATTGATGCACTTATTGCATTTGCCGTAACTGTGGCAATTGCCACACCTGCAACTCCAAGGTCGCACACAATTACCAAAAACAAATTAAGGGCAACATTTATAACACCTGATACTAAAAGACAATATAATGGCTTTTTTGTATCACCAATACTTCGAAGCACAGCAGAACCAAAATTATAAACCATAAAAAACGGCATGCCACAAAAATAAATTCTAAGATATTCCACCGCCAAAGGTAATACATTATCAGGAGTATCCATCATACTTAATATTGGTGCTGCCACTACATCCCCTATGAATATTAAAGCTATACCACAAATAATTGCTAAGGAAATTACCGTATGTGCTGCTCTGTTTGCTTTTTTCTTATTACCCTGTCCTATTGCATTGGCAATAACAACATTGGCCCCAATGGAAAATCCTACAAACAAATTAACTATTAGGTTAATAACCGGACTGTTGCCACCAACGGCTGCCAAAGCCTCGCTACCTGCAAATCTTCCTGCAACAGCAACATCTGCTGAGTTAAACAACTGTTGCAAAATACTACTTGCCGCCAAAGGAAGTGCAAATAATATAATTTTATCTGCAAGGGAACCGCGTAACATGTCCACCTGCTTTGACTTCTTTTGTTTTACTCTTCTATTCATTCTAAACCTCATTTTTCTCTATGCTAATTTTTCCTATAACATTATAGCATCCCTGTCAAGAGGCACTCATATTCCCTTGATTTATGCATAAACTGTAGTAATAAGTTTTTTGGAGAATTGTTATGTCTAATTCACAACAAGTTTCCTTATTAAAGCGAAGTATTTTATGGCTTTGCGTTCTAATTGCAGTCGTTGGTCTTACATACTACTATCAGGAAAATCTGTTTAAGGACGGCTTTGATGCAATAACCGCCTCTAATACAACCAAAGAGCTTCCAATCTATAATGTCCAAACTAATAAAAAGCAGGTTGCGCTTTCATTTGATGCAGCTTGGGGAAATGTAATAATGCGTAAGTGAAAATCTCACTTACGCATTATTATTTTGTATTCCAATACTAGTCTAACTGATGATTAAATTTTAACACTCTAGCCAACTCTTTTCCAGCCAATACAAATATTTCAAAATTTAAATTTGCCTTCGCTCTTTTTACAGAATTATAAAATGGCTCTGTAACATCCTTGGCTGAAATAAACACTACTATCGCCTTGTGTCCAAAATAAGTGAAAGGTCTAAATACTTGATATGTAATAGCTTCATTAACCTTGCTAGAAATCTCAACACCAGATTTAACTGGAATACAAATATAATATTTTTCTCCAGAAGGATTTATTATAGGTAACTCCATATCTGCTATCTCATATACTCCATGAGCTTTCATGCTTTCTCTATATACTACATGTTTATCAATGTTTTTTATAATATTGGCTATTTTTGTTCTCAATACTTCATCATTATATTTTTGCATTTTTTTAATTTCTCCTTCAGTAACTTCAACTGTTGCTGATTCTGAATAGCCACTAATATATTTATTAATATCAAACCATGATATATCCACTTCATTCCTTATTGCTGGAAGCCTTAATATTCCTACTCTATTTGTTTTTCTTAATTTTTCAAATCTAATACAGTCTCTTAAATACATAATCTTACTCTCTTCATAAAGACTATTGTACCTTCTGTCATATTCATCAGAATTTTTCTCAAAATATTCTGCAAAATATTCCTTGTCCAAATCATATATATTCCTTAAAGCCCATATGTTATTAGGCACAATACTACTATTCTTAATATCATATATTTTTTTCTTTATCTTCACTTCATTGTTACCTAAAATAACTTTGTTGTATTCATCAACAAAAGCTACTATAAACATTTTCAACTTAATATTATTTTTTAAATCACTCTTGATTTTTTCAAAATTGAAACATAATTTTTTCAAAGCTTTAATACATTTTTTTGACAAAGCGACTACATTTTCATAATCTGGCATTCCGTAATCTGATTGTTCAAAATACCTAATGTATTCTAGCATTGATTGTGCATAATTTAACAACACATATAGTATTGGAGTATAATCAATTTCCTTTTTCTCTTCTCTACTTGCAAAAGTGTCTATAGCTTCAATCATCTCTTGCCCTCTGCTAAAATAATATGCATCTTCCGAACTTCCCAATGCCATCTTATGTCTAAATTGAATTCGCATAATATTAATCTGTATATTCATTTGATATATTTGTCTTGACCATTCTTCATAATTATCATTATATAACAAATTATTTCTAAAATAACGAAATGTAGAATAGAAAAATATAATTTTGTCTAATCTTATTTTGTCTGCAATACTTATACTTATTTTTTCTAAATTCACCCTATCAATTGGATCTAATTCGCTCATTTCAATAAAGTCATCTATTAAAAATTCAAATTCAGTTATTACCTTTAAATCTGGCCACCTCCAATTACCATTAACAAATAGTGAATAATATTTGTGAGTCATTTCTTCAAATCTAGATACTAGCAAATCATTTATCATATAAGTCTCTCCATCCTTTCATTTTTTAACATTTGTCTTTTTTTCTCAATCAACTTTACATATTCATTTGTATCTAAACATATTGCATCTACTTTTCTTTCTATTTTTCCTTTCATTATATTTTGTATAAATTCTCTTCTCTTTTTATACATTATTCCTTTAAAATCATCTGAAATTACCAATAAATCCACATCCGAATTAATATTTTCTTTTTCTAATGCAAAAGACCCTCTCAAAAAGCAAATATCACATCTAAAATATGGATTATTTTCTATTATACTTTTAACTTCATTTATTATTTGACTTCTATTCATACCCTAATCTCTCCTAATCATTTAAGCTTATTTCAATATTAAATTTTATTTTTACCAGATAATTTTTCTCTGAAAATATTTAATTCATCTTTTAAAAATAGTGAATCTATAAATTCTTTAACAAACGCCCCTTTTTTATATCCCTCAATATCTGGAATTAATTCTTTCTTGGAATCATATTTTTTAAAATCAATTTTACTATATGATAAAGATGATATATATTCATCAAACAATTCTTTTTCTGTTAAATTTTTGAATACTAATATACATTCCATAAATTTTCTATTTGCCCATCTAGCCTCATCGCTAGACTCATTAAAAAAGAATTTATGAATTTGGTACGGCAATGTATTTTCTACATAATATTTATAAATAATACCCTGTTTTCCACAAGCAAGATACTCTGTCTCAGGGACATTTGTAAATGCCCGTCCACCATCTAATGCTATTCCAATTCCAGTCCATATTTTAGTCTGCTTATACAAAATATCAATGTCATACCAATTTGGTCTCGAATCAATTTGTGTAAACAAATAAAATTCATATCCATCCCTGTCATTCAAAAAACTTGTACATATTTTATATTCTGGATATTCTTCATAATAATTTCCACATACTTCGCCCTCATTATATCCTACCCATTTATCTTTGTTTTATAAATAATAGGTTACTTTTTCGATAGGTGATTTATCAATCCTAAATCTTTTTTTCCACAATTTTTCTACGATATTTACGTCCGCACTTTTATCTCTATCTGTATTTGTATCTTCTATCCTTGCATATATATTATTAGGAAACAAACTTCTATATTTTTGAGTTAAATAATATGGTGTAGTATAGGCATTTTTTATTACAATTACGTCTATTACATTCTCCTCCAATTTTATTGTTCTAACATAAACTTCTGGTCGAACATTTCCTGCAAACGGCTTATTTCTCAAAAAGTCAACTATGTTTTGTGTATTTTTTCTATTTTCATCGCTAGAAACATCTGTTATTTTAAAGTCATTTTCTTCATCTACCCCAATAATTATATAACAATCTCTATCTACTAAATTATTAGCCATACAAATTATATCTATTAAAAGGTCATCTGTCTTTTCTTTTTTGTACCATTGCCGCTTAAAATCCCAATATTCCCCTTCTCTTTTTAGTTTTAGCAGTTCTAATATTTCTTCTTTCAAGTTTGCTATTTCACGTTCTAGTTCCTTCATCTTCAATCTCCTCTTAACTATATACAGTAAGTATAACAGATATCTATTAAAAATAATACAAATTAAGCGTTCAAGATTATTGTTTTATTATCAATCCTGAACGCTTAATTCCTTTAATTCATCGCTAAAATTATAAACTATTTTTATTGTTTTATCTTCATAAACATATATTTTATCCACCATAATGTCTAATACATCTCTATCAAGTTTGTTTATTCTTCCTGTATTAACAAGATTTGTAATCCATGGATTTTCTAAAATCTTTTCTGCTTTGTTGCTTCCCTCCTTTTCTGCTTTTAGTTTTTCCAATATACCTTCAATTGACTTAATTCTTTCTTCACACAATTTAGAATATGCAATATAATCTTCTTTTGTCAAAACAGTATCTTTATAGTCCTGATAACTTGAAAGTTTATCCCTGTTTATCTTTTCCAGTTCTTTTTCAAGATTTTTAATTTTATCATCAGTAATTGCTTTTTCTTTTAAAACATCCTTCTCCTTTTCTTTTGCCAATTCCTTTAAATTTGTTATTTTAGAGATTATGCCATTTATATCATTCAAAACTATTTCTTCAATTACTTCATAATAAATTGTATGAGGACTACAATGACCTTTGCCATATCTTTTGTATGACCCACAGGAAAAATATGTTCGGGTACTTTTTTTAGTCTTCCACCTTGTTTTTGCCATACTTCTCCCACAGTCCCCACATTTTAACTTGCCTGCAAACATATTCTTTTCTGCCGTAAAATCAATGTCTTTTGTTGAAGATTTCATTATCGTTTGTACTCTTTCCCATGTTTGCCTATCTATAATAGCAGGGTGTGTGTCTTTAACTATAATCCACTCACTCTTTGGTAACTTTTTAGCCTTCCCGTGCATACTTCTGAAATACTTATTTTGAACCATATTTCCTATATACATCTCATTGGTTAAAATCCTATGTATAGTAGCATATGTCCAATACTTTGTAGCATCTAACTTTATACCATTATTATATCTTAGTCCTTTGCTTTTCTTGTACTCCGAGGGACATAGCACTTTTTCTTCATTTAGAATTTTTGCTATTCTAATTTTTCCATATCCTGATAAATACATGTCATAAATTTTCTTTACAATTTCAGCTGCGTATGTATCAATTACCAATTTATTGTGATTATTGCTGTCTTTTTTATATCCATATCCTGCAAATGCTCCTATAAAATCTCCATGCCTTTGCTTAGTTTTAAATGCAGACTGCACCTTATTGCTAATATCTCTGGCATAAGTTTCATTTATCATATTTTTTATAGGCATAGATATATCGTATGCCTGCGTAAGATTATCAATACCATCATTAATAGCTATGAAACGAATTTGTTTTTCTGGAAATACACGTTCCAAATACTTTCCGGCATCAATATAGCTACGTCCAAATCTTGATAAATCTTTTACTATAACAGTATCTACTTTTCCATTGTCAATGTCGCCCATCATTCTTTGAAATTCAGGTCTATTAAAATTAGTCCCGGTAAATCCATCATCACAATATATATCATGTAATTTCATATCACTATGACACGATATAAAATCCTGCAATAATTTTTTTTGAGTGGAGATGGAGTTAGATTCTCCATCCCCATCTTCTCTTGATATTCTACAATACGCAGCAACCTGGTATTCTGATTTTTTCAGAAAAATACCGGCTGGATTGTATGCATCCATTTAAACCTCCCTTCTACTTATACCTTTTCCTTTTTTATCTTAATAACGTTTCTTAAGCATTCTTCAACTGTTTTGTATTTTGTTGAAAACTCTCTTTTGACTTTGTACATATGTATCAGCTCCTTTTCCTTCTTCAATTATTTTCCCTAACTTTTTTGTATATATTATGGCAAAATGTTAGTGTATATACCTTCGTTAATAGGAAAATAAATTTCTATAATTTTATTTTTATCCATTTAATCTTCACCACCAATTTCTTCTGTACCATCTTCCTTCAATTGGAACTCCACTTTCAAATATTTTTCCCGATGGAATATCCGGATTCATTGCTAAAACGTATTTTTGAGCGCTCAAATATGTAAAATTACATTTTGTGTACGTATTATTCAATTCATATCTTCTCAAAAAATTTTGTAACTCATTTTCTTTAACAAATCCTGCTCCCCAAAAATTGCTTACAATGGCATATATCCTGTCACTCTTTACTTTGTATAGTATGTTTGGCGTAATTTCCTCCTTTGTAATTGCAACTCCGTTGCACTTGATTTCAATTTCTGCATTGTCAAGTAGCTTTTTTACTGCCATAGAATAATCGTCAAATTCGCTAATCCGTGCATTTTTCAGATATGGATTATACTTGATTGCTACCTTTGACAAGTAAACTCCTGCACTAAATGTTGTTTCAACAAGATAAACCATACTACACCTCCCTTTTCCGCAATATCCATAAGCTTGGTTCTCCTTTTCTCTGTCCCTTTTTTGAAACAATTTCGAATGGCAACTCACACTCCTTGAAAGTTTTGTTTATTTTGTTTTTCCCACAACTTGTACATGATGATTCGACATATTTTGCTTCGATAAACAATTTCATTAACTTACTTGAAAATGCCTTCTGCTGAACCTTATCCATAAAACAATCCACATTATTCTCTAAAAAACGAAATAATTTTTCTTTGTTTCGTTTTATTCTTTTTAATGATAGGTCATTATCTAGGTCAAAATCATCATCCAAATCTAACCATTTCAGTTGTTCCTTAACAAATGCATATTTATCTTCCTCTCTCTCAGACTTCATTTTGATTAATTCTTTTTTTTGATTCTCTAATTTTCTAACAGCACAAATATTTACTTTTGGAACCTTATTATCAAAAATAAAAAATTTTCTTGCAACATTAAAAAGCTCGGTATTTTCCAATAATTCATTTAGAAAATCATCTGAATATTTTATCTGCTCAATCTTTGCTAATGATTTTTGTATGTTCATATTTATCAATCCATTGAAAAAATTTACTGATTGAATAGGTATAAATAAGTCAATTTCTTCTCCAGATTGCAGTCGTTTTCTACCTAGCATTTGAATAAATTCTGTTTTGCTTACTGTGTTTAGAACGACGCCCTTTAAACTCTTATCTATAAAATTAACGCCATTATCCAAAACTTTTGTTGTCAGCAAAACATCCGCATTAAATTTTTCTTTATTGATAACTTGCCGCAAAACTTCCTCGCTTTTACAATCTGCACTGATATAAGCAACTTTTCTGTGTATTTTCTCCTTCCATTGTTTTGCTTTTTCTTTATTATTCACAAAAATTAAAAATTTTTCCTTTGACCTATTTATTTCATCAACAACTTCTTCTATCTCTTCGAAGTAATATGTTTTTATTCCTTGATTTTTTCTTTGGATATCATATTTCCACAAGCAACAATGTCCCGGTAAAATTTGTTCTAAGCACTTATTTATATGATATCTAAAAACATTATCCCGTACTATTTCTTCAGTTTTCCAAAGTATTTCACCGACAATTCCTTCATCTAACATAAATTCTTCAACTTCATCTAACGTTGCCGACATAAAAATTTTTGTCTGTCCCGCATGTTTAATGAAATCTAGCAAATAAATTATTTTAGGATTAAATAAAGCATCTTCCAACAAATAATGTATTTCGTCAAATACTACGTATCTGTACCTTTCCGACTTATACTTGTTGTCTTTATTGTGCTCAACATATTCCTGCAACTCCTGATAACTTAAAATCGTAATGCCATCAAATTCTGATGTTTTTTCTACAATTTTAGATTCTATACCCGTCAATCCCTGCATTTGCATAACCTTTGATTTAACCTGTTCCTTTAGCAAAAATCTATTATTTAGATACAATACCTCCCTCCCATCTTTTTTTGCTTCTTTCAAAAGTTGGTTTAAAACAAAAGTTGTTTTTCCCGTACCTGTTGGTGCCTTAATAAATATGCTGTCACCTCCCTTCCACATTTTATAGTCATTTTTAATTAAATTTTTTATATACATTTTCTTACCTCCTTGAGTTCATTAAACCATGAACCCACTTCACATTCAGTTTTCAAATTTTCGAATTTCAAAACTGACTTTTCTAAATTACGTGCATTATTAAAATATGGTATACTCAAAGAAATATATTTTGGGAAGGTGACTATTATGGATTGTAAATTATTTACAGATATACTATTTGAAAGTTATAGGGACATATTCGACAACATAGAGAATCTTGATATATCTCATCCCGATATACTTATAACTAATTCTATTTTTAAGAACTATTTTTTCACTGATTTTATATTGGAAAACTATTGTAGAGTGTATGAAATGGAAACTGCCTCTCTCTCTTCCCTTGGAGACAAAGGTGCTTTATATTGGAGTACTATGGACCCTAAAGAAATTGATATTCCAAATCTATCTTCTTCTGACAAAAGAGAATTTGCAAAAATTTTAAATAAAGCAAAAGAAAAATGCTCATACTCCAAATCTACAATTTATAGTCAGGCTAAAAAAGGTTATTTTAACGATTTAGAACTGAATAATTATGCTTTTACACTTCCAGGCAACTTTTTGTCACGTATTAAACGTAATGTAGATGGTTCTAAATCTTCTCCCAAATTTCCGAGTATATATACATATAATCAGACCTTATCAGGTACTATTATAAGTCATTGGAAGAGTATGCCCTTTAATGCTCGCCACTTAGCCAATGACCCTTATTATGATACAAAAATCAAAAGCCAAGATTTTGCAACATATTTTTCACTTCCATTAATCGGCTGCTTTGACCAGTGTTACGATAATTCAATAGATGATATTGTTTGTTATTATTTAACAGACCATTTTTTTAATGTATATCTCTTTAGTCAATTTGTATTATTAATGGGACATAATGGTATTGATTTAGATAGCTATTATTCTAAACAAGTTGATTCAAGTAGCAAAACACTTGTGCCATTATTCAAAAAACTTCAATCATTACCAACGATGTGTTTAAAAGACTATTGTTTTCGTTTATTTCGTGAGTTTTTATCTACCATCCCCTCTGATAAATCATCGGTACTAAAATATTTAAATCAGTTATGTTTTGAAATTGATATATTTTCAAATGTATATAGTAATTTAGAAAATCTTTGTTTCAAAACTTTTTGTGATAAGTACATATCAAAAACTAATTATACTGACAATAATATAGCAAAATATTCCACTTATGAATTGTTTTATAAAATAATGAATGAAAACAAAGCTTATTTGAAACAAATCATTTTAGAGCATCGACATTATTACTTAGATTCTCGACCTGAAATTATTAGTGCTTCATCACTTATATTAAACTGTGCGACCTATGATGAACTTTTGCTTAATGCGCTTTCTATAGACTTTTTTAGATAATTTTCTGAAAAGCTTTCTATATATAAAAAAATTTAAGTTATTATTTATTAAGCTTTTCTGCTTTTTTTCCTACTTCAAAAGCTCTACCTTTTGACAATGTTTATAATATACACTATACACATTTCAAAAGGTAGCTTTTTTATTTTGCAATATATTTCAATTTTCTAACGACCTTTTGCAATGCATTCATTCTCATATTTTTTTACAAATCTATAAAACGTATTGCTCTTTATATTTAATATTTCCATTGCCTCCTTTGCTGTTATTTCTTCTTTTTTCCATAAAGCATAAATTTCAGCAAAATTATCTGGCATTTTTATTCTCGGTCTTCCCAAATGCTTTCCTTTTAACTTTGCCGCTTCAATTCCCTGCTTTTGCCTTCTCCTTATCTCCATACGCTCTCGTTCCGCCATACTAGACATTACTTCTATCAATATATTTGTGACCATTTCTCCTATCCACTGTTGCTCATTTGGTAATTCAATCATTGATGTAGGTAATTCTAATATTCTTAAATTAATATTATTATTTTTAAACCACTGCAACTCCTCTTTTATGTCATTTTTGTTTCTACTTAGTCTATCAAGTGACATTATGTATAATGTATCGCCTTTCCTTAATCCCATAACGCCTTTTAATGCCTGATATCCTGGTCTTTGAAAATTTTTACCTGATGCCTTATCCACAATAATATTTTCTTCTTTAACGTATTCTCTTAATGCTAATATTTGTCTATCTAAATTTTGTTCCTCTGTTGATACCCTTGCATATCCAAATTTTCTTTCCATTATGCATCTCCTTTTTAGTTGTAGTGGCATTTATTACCACTACAACCTTTATAATTTATGCTATACAAATCTCCTCTGTATTTCTGTTAAATCTGTATACGTTATCTGATAAGTAATCTATATTTTCTACTGACTCTTCATTAACCTGATTAACCATATCCCTAAGAGTCTCTACCTCTTCATTTTCAAGTACCGGAATTAAAATTAATTCATGTATTGATGATGGTAATATATATAAATCACTGTCAAGTTTATCGGCTAGTGCCTTTATCTTGCTTGAGTAAAACATATATACAGCTCCATAAATATGGCTTGTAGTAGAAAGCACATGCATTTCTGAATATTCAGATTCCGAATTAACTTCTCTTATAAATTTGGTACCTTCTTCTTTAAATTCATTGTTTCCTTCAAATAATATTTTTAAAACAACATCAACCATAGGTTCCATTTCTTCTTCCGTAAACTTCATCAGATTTTTTACTGCCTGCTTATGTAATTCTTCCAGTGTTATGTCCCATCTGTCCAAATACTCATTTTTTATTCTGACATTGCCATTTTCAAAATTACTATTTTGCAGTTGAATGTAATATGTATAACTTAAATCTAAAAATGGTGTTGAAGGAACTGCCTTCAACACCTCTTTGTTCTTATCTGTATTTACAAGCGTAAACATTACCTTATTTTTCGCCCAATTCCAATCATTTATATTTTTCACCATTTCTTCCTGTCCAATATCTTCATTTTTACTTAATTCATATATCTGAATTATTCTTTGTGATATATCATATATGTCGTCCATTTCTTCTTCATCTGAATAACGTTCGTATTCCTTATCTATATAAATAACAGGATTTGTATACTGAGTAGTCCCTTTCATAACCAAGCCATGTCTCTTAACACCATTATTACCTATTACTTCTTTTGCCTCAATAACCGCATTTTCTGTTTTCTCATTAATTGTTTCAATTAATTTTTTCTGAAATTCCTTTATATCCATAATCTGTCCCATTCTATTATTCCTCCACTACTATTTCATTTGCTACTTCTCGCATATCTTCTGATATGCTGTTTTTAATTGACATATCTGTTGTAAGGCATCTTGCTAAATCTGTTTTTATAGGAGCATACTTTAACGCCTGTTTTAAAACAGTTTTCTTCGCCATAGATTTATAATTAGTTTTCCATGGTGAAAAACTTGAACCAAAAGCCTTACTATAATTTTTTGCATACTCATCCATATTTTCTTTACTCATCACATTATAAGAATATCCACCATTTGTTGTTTTAAAGAATCCATAAAAATACACTGGCTCTCCCCTGTTTTCCTTTGCAGGTTTATGAACCAGTGTTCCATTTAATCCATATGAAAAATCAAATTCATCATTACTATAAACTGTGTGAGCCTGTATGGTCTGCATATCACCATTTCTATAAGCCAAATCAATTAATCCCTTATATCCTATCTGAAACTGACATTCTAACTTTCCCTTATTTTTATAGGGTATTAAATATGCCTGTCCTAAGGGGGTATTAGGTTCTAATCCTAACTGTGCTGCATTAAGCAACGCCGAAATAAAACTTATTGGTGTACACTGTGTTAATTCAGGATTGTTGCTTGTTGCACTTAATGCAATTCGTGTAAATCTTTCAGGCGTTATTACACTTGGCAATGCCTTTTTTATTTCCGGCTCCATTGCCTTAATCATATCAGGTATTGTCATTACTTTGCTAACTTCCCTTTTTTCTGATTTTTTAGCCTGTTCTGCTAACTGTTCTTTCAAATTAATTTCTTCCATAATATATCCTTTCCTTATGCTATTTTCTTAACAGTAAACCTTTTACTATGTACTTCATTTAGATATCCATTATAAATATCAGGATTCTCTGCCTTTAATTTCTTGCTGTCTATTCTGTTTTGAACTGTATCTATCCAAGATACTTTATACTTTTCAGTTTCACCATACGATGCGTCCTCCAAATTAATTTTTATTCTTTGGTCTATCGCTTCCTTTTCAGTATTCAGTTTCTTTATTAATGAATCTATCTCTCCTCTTCTTTCCAAGGTTTTATCCATACCATATAACTTCACTGTTTTATCGCGAACGCTATGGTAATATTCATTCAATAGTTTTGTATACGCAGTACTTCCATCAGGTTCAGGTATAGTGTTTTCAACAATATGCTTTTCCCACCAATTTTCCTCTATTGCCGTAAGATTATTTATTAATTCTTCATCACGTTCTATTTTTCTTATAATGAAATCTCTTCCAAATATTAATGCTGCTATGTACCAACACTCATAACCTGACACTGCCAGATAATGTTGTACCTGCATCTGATAATGCATTGGAATTTTGCCATCACTCCATTTATCAGCAGAATATGGCGATACTGTTTTACATTCAAGTCCTGCTTTTTCACCTACAATCAAACGGTCAAAATCTGCAAGCATTATTGGGTGTTTTTCATTTTTGTAAATTGCATTAGCTCGTCTTACCTGCTTACCTGTTTCTTCCATAAATCTTCTAGCCACATAATCTTCCATATCTCTTCCCTGTCTCATTGCCTCATTGTCAAACTCTGATATTTCATCGCTTGTTTTATCCCTATATACACTAAATGCAGATACATACGGATTAAAACCTGTAATTGCACCTGCATCAGTTCCACATATTCCTTTTTTTCTATACTTTAGCCATTCCTCTCTGCTAAGGTTTAACGTTGATACAATTTTCTTCATGCCGGTATTTTATCCTTTCTTTGATTTCCACATATTTCATCAATCGTCTCGTCTATTTCTGAGCAATATTCATCATAAGATTTATCTTCTTTTTTTATCCAATTCGAATACATAAAAGACAATAAATTAGGAAACACAAGTAATATCATCATTTCGTCTTTTTTCATATGCTCACTTTTTTCCATAAGTCTTTCATAAATATTAATGGTGCTATCTATTCTGTAAGCATTATTAAATATCTCCTGTGGCTCCTTTTTCAAAATCCATCTTTTAAACCTGTTTAATTCCAAGCTTATTTTTGCACAAAACAATTCCCTTATTTCTTTCTCTCTCATACGCCCTCCTATGCTACACTAACAAGCTGATATGCCTTGTCGATAAGTGGATTTCCATCTACTGTTCTTAAAAATAGATTTTCTTTATAATTTGCAGTTCTTCTCAAAGGATTAGCGTGTGTTGCAAAATCTGATACTGCATTTATAAATCTGTATGCATTTTTACCTACATCCTGTAAATCAGGTGCATCAAAATATCTTATTTTAACATCCTCCTGCAGTTTCTTTATATTTCTTACCTGCTGACTTGAATAATTTTCATCTATAGGGAACAATATTTCAATATACTCCATTACCTGACTGTCTGTTAGCTTCTTCATTCTTAGATTTTCAAATTCTTTTCCAAGACTGTCCATATATTTTTCTGCCATAAATAATGTATCTCTTGCCTCGTTTATCTTTCCGTGTACATCACCTGTATGTATCATAGACCATGAACGTTTTGCTGTACTTAATGCTAAATTTAAAGTGTTATTGCAAACAACTCTTATAGGTGTAAGTGCCACCTTAATTGCTCCTGAACCATCATGAGTATTTGAAAACAGTAAATACGGACTAATTCTTTCTCCGGAAATAATATACTCCTGTGGCATACGTGCTAATATCCACACTTTTTTTCCTCCCTGTAAAGAACCCGATGTTTCGTATCTTACGCCTTCACCTAATAATTCATCTGTAAAAGCAAATGCTTCTTCGTTCTGAATTATCTTGTATCTGTCTGTAACTACACCAAGAGTTTTTCTGTCTACATCTCTTACATTCGCCTTATATCCTTCTATTAATTCATTATTTTCAGTATATATTGGTTCCTGTACAACTTTCCAATCAAGACCTGCTAACTCTAATGCTCTTTTCGATGTAGGTGCCTCCATCACCTTTGTTCCTAATCCATGCCATGGTGTTTCTCTTACATAAAACATACTTTCAATATTTGCTGCCATAAAAATTTTCTCCTTTATCATTTCTTTTTAATCTTAATCATCATCATCTTTTGTAATTTCGCTTATAATTACAGCGGCGCAACTAAGAATTGCCAGTAATATGTTTCCCACTATTCAAGCCTCCTTTCAAGCACAAAAATAAGAGCAGAACCATTTTAGATTCTGCTCTTATTTTTATTCACTATGATAATATGTAATTGTAAATATCGTAATTACCAAAATAACAATTCTAAAGTCTAGTAAGTTTAACTTTTGCCCCTGCATCTCTAAACAACATTTCTAATGCATCCGCTTCTTCCTTTAACAAGTTTTCTTCCAACAGAATCGGTACACTATCCGTCATTTCCTTTGCTGACCTTACATCCTTTTTAAAATTATCCATTATAATCTTAATTACTCTGGCTTTTTCCTCACCTACATCAACTAAATCTACTCTAAATAACTGTGGTTTGATTTCTTCTACATTTTCTGTATTCTCAAGCTTGTTTCCACACTGTTGGCAAAACTTTGCACTACTTGAAACTTTTGCACCACATTCTGTACAATATCTTATTTCTACATTTTCTTTCGTCTCTGTTTTTTCATTTTGTATACTGTTAGATATTGCCACTTTTTCATCTGCTGTTGTTTTATTTTGAATGTCAATAGTACTTTTTTCAACCTCATTTGAACTTTCTTTTATTAACTTCTTAATATCTGAAAAAAGTTGTTCGCCCTCTTCTTTTTTTACATATGTAAATACTTGTAATCCATCTATTATTAGATTTGTGCCTTTTCTTTCAATTTTAGTATTTAACAGTTCACTCCATTTTCTATGAATTGCTTTATTCGGATTTCTTGCATAAAGTCCACTAGAACATATTGCAAATCCTTCTTTAAATGATTTAAATAAAGTTCCATCAGAAAGCATAAAGATTTTATCATTTTTACGTATTCCCAGAGTATTTTGTGCTTTAACGACCATCTTTTGATTAGATTTTTTTAAGTCATTTCCTATTATAGTATAACCATCAATACTTATAATGTCTTTTTCAATTATTTTTAGTAATTGATTTTCAAAGCTTTCATCCAAGTTAATTGGTCCAACCGCGTCATTTAAATCTTCCAATGCATTTGCATTTATTCCAACCTTTTCTGCAATTTCTTTTATTTGTTTATCAAATAAACCATATTCGGATATAATTACACCATATTGTCTAGAATTAAACGGAAATCTCGCCAAATTGCATATCATTTTCTCTTTGGTGACAACTTTTTTTCTTGCTAAATCTTCTTCAATCTTATTTCTTTCTCTATTAAATTCAATATAATTATCCCCTGAACAATATTTAGGTGTGAACTGTAAATTGCACTTTACTGAAAAGATTTCTAAATAATGCAACAGCAAATATATACAATCCTCGTATAAATCTACCGCCATACCAAATCTTCCTTCTTCAGTTAAACATTTTTCAAGAAAATCTATGGCATCTTTCAATCTTACTGTATGATTAACCGTATGTCTTAAAAAATATTTCCTTAATAAACTATCATCAAATTCTTTTGGTCCAACTAAAAAATCTTCACTTACAATTGATGCTGATTCACATAATATATCATAAAATTTAGCATCCCAACCATCAGTCTTAAATTCTTCATGATATTCTTTCATTGCAATTTTTTTTGTGTATTCATTTATCTTTTTTGAGACATCAACATATCTAATACCACACTTATAAAAGTCATATGAGCCCAAAAATTTATTCATACCATCAAAAATATCAAAGATATCATCAATACAATAAGCTAAATCCTCATCACTATCGCAAACACCTACTGTTGTTATCGTTTCTTCTTCCCCATTTTTTATCATTATCTCTTTTGTTTCTCTCATTTCAGATAGCGTAGATGTTATCGTCTTTGAAAATTCATTTAATTCATTGTAGTATTCTTCTACCTTTTCTCTAAATTTTATATCATATATTCTAAATATTAATCCAAAAAGTTCGTCCGCTTCTGTTAAAACAATTTTTTGTCCTTCTATTACATATTCGTATCTTTCCATATATTCCTCTTTATCTATTATACTATTAAAATATTACTCAATCACTTTATTGCCACTTTTATCAATGTACATATGATTATTAATGTAATCCGTTGCATATGCTATTCCATCATGAAATGGTTGCATCTTTTCAATATCTTTATATTTAACCTTCAAGTTTCCTTGTAAATCATAATATTCATATTTGCCTTCCGCCGCAAATACTGAAGGTAAGCGCAAAACAAAACCATCCTTATCTAAGTATATACAACTTGTCTCATTATCATCCATTTCCTTTGGTTTAAACATCTCATTTCCATCTTTATCATATACACAATAATATTTACTTCCCACATCATTACTATCAATCTTAAAAGTGTATCCTTCATTATTTTCTACACACTCCGTTTTACTGTTCTCTATCTCGTATTGTGAATATGAATATTGTCCATAAAGATTCTCACAATTATAATTTTCCGTTCCGTCCTCTGATACTTTGTTATTTTTTACATTATATAATATTGGTGTATCCGCTAATTTAAATGTGTCCTTACTGTAATAGGCAAAGTATGCCATTTCATCATTATTAGTATAACTATTCGTAAGAGCTATACTATTTGTTTCCGAATTTATAGACCATTCTGTTTCTACATCCATAATAACATTAGGAATGGATTTAGTGAAAATATGGTCCTTACTATATTTTTCCAATTCCTTAATGAAGCAATTATCTTCTGTTAACGGTACTAACCATTCACCTTTACCGTTAAGAACTCCTACCTTCAATATAGATTCAGGATAACCTTCTTCAAAATATGCTGCTATGGCATATCCGTCACAATATGGCGTCAATAATTTTGTATATCCTGTTGTCTCTGGCGATGCCAATACGTTTCCTTTTTTATCAACTATTTTGTTATCATATGATGCAACCCCATCAAAATATAAAATATCTTCATCTACGCCATCTTCCAATTTATACAAAATATTTCCTTCAGTATCTATGGCATATCTGCCCTCTTCACACTTTCCTGTTCCATCGGCATATATAAAAGCAACTCCATCGTAAAAAGCTGTCCCCTCTGATATTTTAATTTTAGTTGTTTCGTTTGTCTCTTCCTCTGCATCATTTTCAACCTTATTGTTGTCTACTGTTTCTACTGCATTTTTATCGCTGGTATTTCCATCACTCTTGCCTGTACATTTTTCAAAAGATAGTGCTGCACATGCAATACAAAGCATTAATACTACATCTCTAGTGTATTTGTTCATAAATTCATCCTCCTGCTATTTACCAAATATTAAAGAAAGTATTGCCCAGGGTATAAAAAACCACCCAAATAAAAAACTCGTTATTAATTTTTGCACTATTATGTCAGAGCCAGCTCCTATAAGTATCTTATTTCTATACCATGTTCTTCCCGCTGCCCAATAAGCTATTATCCAATATACTATTACCATTTTTCCTCCTTTTTATCTATCATTAAACTTTTTATAGTTACAGATTATTATACTACAGCTATAAAAATATTACAATTATACCATCATATGATTTGAGGTGATTTTATGAAGGATATTGATTTCGATTCTATTGGCAAGAAATTAAAAGAGATACGGCAAAACAAGAATTTTACTCAGGAATTTGTTGCAACTTCTGTTGGAGTAAATACAAGTCATATCAGTAACATAGAAAATGGTAAGGTCAAAATCTCCCTTACCACTCTTGTAAATGTATGCAATACTTTAGGTACTACTGTTGATTATGTGCTAAAAAATGAATATAACGACACTTCTTCTGCTGTAGATAATGCTATATTATCAGAACTTCAAAAATGTAATCGTGAAACAAAAGAGCGCATCTTAAAAATAGTTCAAATATTACAATAAAATTATATCATTCCTTCAGCCTTTGCTCTTATGATTACATATTTTCTGAACCATTCAGGTTCAGTATCAACGTTTTTTACAATCTCAATTAATCTTCTCTTGCCAAGTCTTCTGTCGAATATTGCAAAAATATGATATATATAATTTTCCGACGTTAATGCCTCATCTATTGATATAGTATAAATATATTTATGTAAATACTTCATTAACGGCTGAATTGATATATATCCTGTTTCATAAATACTTTTACTTAAAGCCGAATAATGTAATTTTTCTAATGCCTTATAAAGTATAAACTCTTCATTTTTATCCACTTCTTTTAACATATTTGATATCTCACCAGAATATTTTTCTTCTCCTAACGGATTTGTTGCGAATATTATTTGCTTATCTAAATAGATATAAAATACGTGCATTTCACTATTATATTTATATTTATTTGTAGTATATACCTCATGGTTATAAACAAGTCTTCCCTTTAAGCTTCCTGCTAATAAATTATTCAATCTCTTTCTTGTTTTGCTCCACATATATTTATCCCTTTCCATTTATATTCATAAAATTTGAATTTTCCAAACTTTCAAGTATTAACTCTACTCCGTATTTAAAACCTACTGTAAATCCCATCTCTTCTGCTTTATTAGCAACTCCAAAAAGTATATCTCTTTTTTCTCATATTCATTATTATCTAGATTTTGTCTGTCCCTGTTTAATATCTCGTTTATGTATTCATCTACTTCTTTTGATTTTTGTTGCATATATTCTGACGAATATGCAATATTTTTATAAATTTCTTTTATCATTTTTACCTCCATATTTTAAACAAAAAATAGAAGACAAGAACTAAATCCTGCCTCCTATATTATTAAACTATTCTATTGAATTTATATTTCTACCTTATTTATTCTTTTTTGAAAATCAACCTATAAAAGGTACACTGTGATTCTATTCAATACAGTATGCCTTCTTCTATCAATCTTTATTTAAATACTCATAGAGCATAGATGGTGAAAATACTAATGGATTAGTTAGATTAGCCTCTAAAAAGTCCTTATCACCCGTTAATATTATATCCACTTTATTATATATTGCATCGCTTAATACAGGGATATCTTTTTCATCTCTCAAATGCCCTAAGACCTTATCTGTGCTTTTACAAAAATTAATGTTTAAAGTTCTATAGCACTGATAAACTTTTTCAGCTTTTGCCGGCCACTTTTGTTGTAACTTTGCTTGAAATTCTTCATCAACATATTCTGAAACCAACAATTCATGCTCTGATAAAAACAACTGTGAAAGTAGTCTTCCAGCCTGTCCTCCAAATATCAGTGCTGAAATCAATACATTTGTATCAAGCATTATTTTCATAATCCTAATCTTTCCCTTCTGAATTTAGCCATATCTTCAATCATGCTTTCCTCTGAACTCCATCCTTTGTCATCTGAAAACATATTTTGTATTTCCTTTAATGTATCTACACTTTTTTCCGCTTTTTCCTTTTTTCTAGAATTGGAAAGAAATTTTATGAAACTTATTACTGTATTATAATCCTCATCCTGTAATGTATCTAATAAACTGTTTATTTCTAATACTTTTGGTGCCATATGAGTTCCTCCTTCCTGACAACTCTTATTCTTGTTTTTATTATATCCAAATTATAAATAATTGTACAATACTAAATTTTAAAATATATGTATGAATTGATAATTTTCTATTAATATTAGACTTTTTCTAAAATAATCAGGCCCTACAAATGCATCTATTATAAAATTTGTACATATTTAATAATATTAACTATCACTTACTCTAATCTATCAACAACTACTAACATATATGAAAAACGTAGTTGCCAAGGTAACCAATTGTGGGACAACTTTATCTGTTCTATAACTCAAAGTGTACAAATACGTACACTGAGCTATACAGAAATCTTTCCTACGAATATTTGGTTACCTGCTAATAATATACATATATTTACTATCTACATACAAGAATGTGTAATATATATATACTGATATATAAATAGTATTATAAGTATATATTATTTATTACAAAATATAACATCATCTACATTTATATAATAATATAATCATAGAAAGGATATTCAATAATGAAATCAAATATTACCAATTCTAAAAATATTAAAATACGTGTTACTCCACAGCAACACCACTATATAGAAACTGTCGCAAAAGAAAATAACACTACTCTTTCTGAAGTTATACGTCATTCTCTTTTTTCAGAATCTACTAGTAATGATTATGCAATAAAAATACATAGAGTTCTTGTAAAAAACGAACTTCAAAACCTAATAACCGCTTTATCAATACCATCCACTACTAAAGAATTAATCTTAAAGGAGTTAAACAAAATTGAATAATTTAAAACTTATTATTTGTAATGGTGATTATACTAACGATAATGCCATTTTAAATGCTATACATTATATTTACAGACTTAATTGCAATAAGAATCTGCCTATCTATTGTTATGGTATTCCTGATTCTTCATATCAAAATATTGTAACAAATTATGAATATGTAAGAACACTTACCGACAGAGAAGTATCTGAACAAAAAATATTTCATTTAGTTCTATCTTTTCCTTTAAAACTACCAACTTTATCTTACTATAAACTTGCAGATTCACTTGCCAGATTATTTTCTTCAAAATATCAAATATGCTACTCATGTCATACTGACACGGACAACCTACATTTTCACTATATAATTTCATCAACAAGTTATTTGAGTAATAGTGCTGCTTTGTGCAATGAATCATTAATGCAATATATACAACAGGCAATATCTATTTTCCAATCCTACGGATACACTTTAGAACTGGAGGTCAAAAACAATGTTTGAAACTTATGATGACATTTTAACTGTAGACGATATAGCCGAAGCGCTGAAAATTGGTTCTACACAAGCTTATAAAATTATACAATCAGGTCAAATATATGCCTTTAAAGAAGGCAAAAGTTGGCGTATACCTAAAAAAGGATTAATTGAATATATCAATTATAAAAGCAAGCTCAACCTTAAATAATTTTACTATTATATAATATTTGCGCAAATTACCATTACCCTGGGGAAATGAAGACACACGAAAAATACTTGATATTCTAAAAAAGTACAAAATCAATGTAACTTTCTTTATGACCGGTGGTTGGGTTGAAAGCTATCCTGATGACGTAAAGGCCATAAAGAAAGCCAGGCACGATTTGGGTAATCACAGTGAAAACCATAAACACATGCCTACACTTAGCACTTCCGAAATGTGTAATGAATTAACCAAAGTAACTGATAAAGTAAAAAAACTTACAGGTACTACTATGTGCCTTTTCCGTCCACCTTACGGAGACTATGACAACAATTTGATTATTCAGGCAAAAAACTGTGGCTACTATACAATTCAATGGAATGTTGACAGCCTTGACTGGAAAAATTACGGTGTAGACTCTATTGTAAACACTGTCCTAAATCACAAGGACTTAAAGAATGGCTCTATTATCCTGATGCATAATGGTGCCAAATATACCGCCCAGGCACTACCGAAGGTTATTGAAGGGCTAAAAGAAAAAGGCTACGAAATCGTACCTATTTCCAAGTTGATTTATAAAGATAATTTCCATATAGAACATGACGGCAGTCAGGTAAGTGATAAGAAATAGATTGCAAGCTGATAATGGGCTATTACTTTAACGATTACGAATTGTAAAAGTAACAGCCCATTTTTTTATTCCAAATATTCCTCCAGACACAAATTGTTTTTCATTATCATTTTGGCATTTTCTTTTCCTACAAACCTGTAATGCCATGGTTCGTAAATTACCCCGGTTATTTCCTGTTTATCTTTTGGATATCTGAGAATAAAGCCGTATTTCCAACAGTTTTTCATTAACCATTTTTGTGTTTCAGTTTTCTCCTGATTCTCTTCAAGTAGCTGATACTTCACATCTACAATATCAACTGCAAGACCTATTTCATGCTCACTTGTTCCGGGAAGCGCCACAACTGTTCCTGCTTTTTTCTTTGCCTCTTTTCTTGTATAGCCTTGCCCGATAAAATCTTTGATTTTGTTTTCAAACAAAAGAACCTGCTTTTCATGACTTCTGTAGGAGGAGCATATTACCGGATTATACCCTGCATTCCTGCAATCATTAATCATATTCTTAAGATTGTCATAGCATCTCTCATCAATTGCCTGAGTATACCCAACAGGTGTTACGGTAATATCATAGTTTTCCTTTATTTTATGTTTTCCATTCACTAAAACAAGCATCCAGTCGTTTTTATTAATCATTCTTTTCTCTTTATTTTTTTATTATTTATTCCGTCTGTTTTTGTTTTATTACTTATTTTTTCCATTTTTTCTTTTTCGTTAGCACTTTGGTCGCTTATTTTAGGATTCTCCAAAATATTTGCAAACATAACGGCAGTCATAATTACGGCTAATATTGTTATAATTATTATCTCATTTTGTTTGCGCCTCTGAGAAATTTCACCTTTCCTTTCTCTGCCTGTTCCTTCACTTTGGTACATAAAAAACACCTCCCTATAATCACAAAAAGTCATTAGTTAAATTTCTTTAACTTAACTATTGTAATAATAGCAAGGTGTTTCACATAAACTGCTACATTTTGGCATCATTTTGGCATCATTTTAATCCACCAGATAATTATTGAAATACGTTCCGCTATTGGTAGCCTCTCCAACAACAATGCTCCCCTTTGCTTTTTCTTTAGAATCTTTGTCGTACAAAGTTATGTCAAAATTCTGTTTATCTACAGTTTCAATTTGTGCACTTACTTCGTAATATTCTTCAAAAAATTTTTTCATTTTATTTACTTTTTCAAAATCAAACAAGCTCACTCTTAATTTTTGTTTATACATATAGAACGATATTACTTTTCCACTTTCATCATCTAATTTTAATTCAATTTTAAAACCACTTTCTGTTTCAAAAGAGCAGGTCCAAATTTTATATTTTTTTGCCAGAGATTCATCATCCGCCACCGTACTCATAGAACTTATAATACTTTCTGATAAATACAAACTTGCAGATTCCTTGTAATTTATAATTTTTTCGTAGTCCACCTGATACTCTGCATATTTATTTAAAATACTGTAAAATTTCTTAATGGATTTTAATACCTCATCCCTACTTAATTTTGTATCCTTAATGGAGTCCTTTGCCTTATAAAAATTACCACTTGTATATGCATCTAAAGTATTTAAAATTTTATTTTCTGTTTTAAAATCCTTTTGGTCAATATCATATGTAAAAGTTTTATTTTGTAAATTTTTATCCTGATATGTTAATACTATTTTTGGAAAAAGAGTCCCAATTGTAACAGATACCATTAACAACGCAATAACCGCTATTTTGTTTTTCATCTATTCTCTTCCTCCTTTCAACTCTACATTAACTATTGTTCCTACATTTTCTTTACTTTTGAAATTAATATTTCCATTATGAAGTTTTATAATGTTTTCGCATAAGGCAAGTCCTAATCCTGCTCCTCCCTGCTGTCTTGAGCGGGATTTATCCACGCGATAGAATGCCTCTGTTATATGGGCAATGGCATCTTTGGGCATTCCTCTTCCATTATCTTTTACCTGTATAATACAGCCCTTATCTGTCATTGTTGTCTGAACATAAATATGTCCACCGTTTGTCATTGCCTTTCGTCCATTATCTATTAAATTAATAACAAGGGAACGTACTAAATCCGGTTCTAACATGCATGTTCCTTCTTCACATTTGCAACTTAATGAAATTCCTTTTTTTAAATAATTATTTTGTAAATTTGAAATAACACTTCCTACGATTTTCTTTGGCGATGCTACTGTAAGGTTAATTTCTGCATTATCTGTAACAAATATATCCAACAATTTTAAAGACAATCTTTCTAATCTTTTTCCCTCTGAATAAATATAATTTATCGCCTCAATCTGCTCCTGTTCGTCTAAAGACTGAGTTCTAATTAAGTCAGCATAGCCAATAATTGATGTCATCGGTGTTTTTAATTCATGGGTAAAATTTCCAATAAACTGATTTTGGCTCTCCATTGTTTCTTTTAAGTCATTAATATTTTTTTCTAACTGATCAGCCATGCAATCAAATTCTTTTGATAACTGTCCAATTTCATCATTTGTTTTTACTTTCGAACGTGATGACAAACTACCTGCTGCAATTAATTTTGAAGTTCTTGCCAGTTTTGTTAAAGGTCTTGTCATTAAAAACGAATTACTATATGACACAATTCCGCATATAACAACCAATAACGCAAATATTTCGTAATAAATATGCACTAATTCTTCTCTCTCTTTGTATATAGAAGAAACGTCATATAGGATATCCAAATATGCAACTTCTTCTCCTACCTGCAACGATCCTGAAATTTGTAAATATCTACTTGTTTCGTCCGGTGATAATACTTTTATCTTGCATGTTTTCTCATTTACACTTTTCCGCATATTTACAAGATAGTCTTTTTTTTCTCCTGACTTATATAATATCCTGTTTTTTTTACTTACTCTAATGGCAACCCAGGAAGCATTTTTCTGCCTTGTCATTTCCTTAATTACCGTTGATAAATCTTCACTATCTGTCCATGTTTTAGCTTTATTAACAACCTTTAGTGTGCTTAGCATCATATCATAAGACTGCTTGGCACTTATTTTTTCCCGATCCAATGCACTACTATATGAATTATAAATTAATACACTTGAGCCCGCTCCAAATACAATTGCAAGCATACTTACCATATAAACTACTACCTTGGTTCTAAATTTCATATTTTCTCAACTTTCCTTAATTTTATTTTAAGAATTTCAAACTTCGAAAAATTCTTATACTTCCAACCTGTAACCAACTTTATTTACGGCTTTCAATATTTTTTCCCAGCCAACCTTTTTTCTAAGACGCTGTATGTGCAGGTCAACTGTTTTGGTTCCGTATTCAAATTCCTCACCCCACACACGCTCATAAATTGTTTCTCTATACAAAGCCACGTTTGGGTTATGTATAAATAAAAGTAAAATATTGTATTCTTTTGGTGTTAAAAGTATCTCTTTATTGTCCCTTGTCACCTGCATTGAAACCTGATTAATTGTCAGTCCGCCAATAGTAATGACTTCTTCTGTTTTCTTATATCTTCTAAGAACCACATCAATACGTGCCAACAACTCCGTAGGTTCAAAAGGTTTTACAATATAGTCTTCTGCTCCCATTCGAAGCCCTTTTACCTTATCTTCAACTGAATTTTTTGCTGTTAAAAATATTACCGGTATTTTCAATGGTTCTATATACTCTAAGATTTCAAAGCCATTAACTTTTGGCAACATTATATCCAATAGTATTAAATCAAATTTTTTCTCATTTATTTTTTCAAGTGCAGCTTCTCCATCGTATGCTGTGTCACAAAAAAATCCTGTTCTCTTAACTGTCAATTTAATTAAATTTGAAATTGCCTTGTCATCTTCAACAATTAATATGTTTATCAATTTGTCTCCTCCAATGTGTCTTACATATCTTCTCTAATTTATATTCCGTCTACTCTATGTTCTATAGTCTGTTTTTTCTTATATATAATTAACCCTGTTTAATTATCGTTTAACTTAGTATCCTTCACCTGTATATTACATCAAAATGTCATCAAAAAAGCATCATTGAAATTGTTTGTTAGTACAGTTAGTACAATTTTTCTAATTACAATGACGCTTTATACACTCTATTATTTTTATTCCCATGAGGAATTTAGTGCTTCATCCCATTTTTCTTTGTCTTTTTCATATTTTTCGTTAAGCCAATTAATACATTGATCTACCCCTTCCTCAGTATATGGAAAGGTAATTGTTTCTTTCAATTCTTCCTTAGTATGTTCAAAACTGTAAGGTTCCGGATAAACATACACAGTTATATTTTCCTTGTCATAGGTCTTCATGAAAAATCTCATTCCCTTATAACTTCCTGAAAAACCGTCTCCTGCTAAACCTTTAAATGGTACACCTATTTTTGTAATCATTTTACTCCTCCTGTATTTTCAATCTTTGTTTCTTTACTTTCTTCTTAAATGTTTCCCATGCATCATTATTTTTCACAAAATATCTTGGACATTCTTTTCCTGTAATATCATAATGCCTAATAACATGTTTCTCTGTTAAACCACATTTATCCTCAAGCCACGCCACTAATCTAACTAAAGACTTGTAAGTTTTTTTTGTAAATTTACCTGTTGAATCAGGATGGCATGTTTCTATTGAGATAGTGTCATTGTTTCTCCAGTTACTTGCAGCAGACATTTCATTTAAAGGAATGCACTGAATAATTTCTCCCTCTATTCCCACAACAAAATGAGAACTTACATTTGACTGACTCCCTGCATAAAAGTCCCTATTTTGTTGTGCAGTGCTTCCGGGATTGCCAACATAATGTATTACTATGTCGTTTACTTTGATTATTTTCTCACCGTTTCTGGAAACCCCGTCTACAGGAATTATCTGCTTACTAATCCAGTGCGGCTTCTTGGCATTTTTCAAATTAGAAATCTGTCGTTGATTAGCAAGATACTGCCACCCTAATGTCCCTAATATAATTACAGCTACAATTAATATTGCAAGTAAAATTCTATTTCTTATCTGTTTTCTTCTTCTAGCTTTTGCTGTCATCCTTTTATTATTTCTTTTTGTTTTCATTTTAGTTTTTCCTTTTGTATTTTATTACTTCTTATGCACCTATTATACACCATTGTATGTTATACTGCATATGTAACTGTTTATCAACATAATGATATAAGGACTACTATTTATTTATAAGGAGAAAATTTATGAGATACTCGATTAAAGGTGATACTTTACCTGTAGTAATTTGTGAGCTTGATGAGGGTGAAAAAATTATTACTGAAGGTGGTGGCATGGCATGGATGTCACCAAATATGAAAATGGAAACAACTGGTGGTGGCATTGGAAAAATGTTTGGCAGAGCTTTATCAGGCGATACAGTTTTTCAAAATATTTATACTGCTGAACATACAAACGGCATGATTTCAATTGCTTCATGTTTTCCAGGGTCAATTAAAGCTTTCGAAATTTCACCGGAAAATGAAATTATTTTGCAGAAATCTGCTTTTCTTGCATCTGAGGCCAGCGTTGAACTTTCAATGCATTTTAGAAAAAAACTTGGTTCAGGGCTATTTGGTGGAGAAGGTTTTATTATGCAAAAACTTTCAGGCAACGGTATAGCTTTTGCAGAGTTTGACGGTCACGTAATTGAATACAATTTACAACCTGGACAGCAGATTGTCATTGATACAGGTCATTTAGCTGCCATGTCAGGAACATGCCAAATGGATGTCAAAACTGTTCCCGGCGTTAAGAATATATTTTTCAGTGGCGAAGGCGTATTTAATACAGTGGTTACAGGACCTGGTAGAGTGTGGTTACAGACTATGCCTATTTCAAATATGGCAGGTGCGTTGATGCCATATCTTCCTTCAACAACGTAATAACTTATTTAAAAAGTAAAAGCTGTGAGTCTGTGAAATAATTTCTATTTACCTACATTATTTCACAGACTCAATTTTTAAAACATTTCTTTATTTTATTAGAGCAAATCAAAACGTATAATGTTTACCCTCTTGCCCCATTTTGTATGGACTTTCTTCCTGCCTTTCTCTCTACCTAATTGTTGTTATATATGTATAACGTTAAATTTTCCTATTTTATTACATGAAGAAAAAAATCATCCTTCAGATTTCAAATGCATTGATAATATTTAGCGCATTTTCTTTCTAAAGAATGATTTCTCAAAATTTATTATTTTAAACACCTTTTACTACCTTTTGATAGTAACTATATGTCATCGGGATTCTGTTGTTCCCAAACATTTTACTTTCTATTACTTCGCCTAAAAATACTGTATGGGTTTCTGTTTCAAATTTGTTTATTACTTTGCAAACTGCGTATCCACAAGTATCTGTCAATACAGGAATCTCTTTTACAATTTTAAAATCCACATCCTGAAATTTATTTGCATCTCTTCCTGAACAGAATCCAAATCTACCAATCAATATTGGATTTGAGTCCTCTGCAATTAAATTTATTGCAAACAAGCCACACTCTGCTATGCACTGGTGTGTGAAATTTTTTCTATTAATACTAATTGCCACTGTTTCCGGCGATACATTTATTTGCATTGCCGAATTTACAGCACAACCTGTCGCTCTCCCACTGTCCATTGTTGACACAATATAAATTCCATAAGACATTTTTCTTAAAATATTTTTTTCCATGTTAAGTCCTCCATTTTTAGTATTGTGTCCTAAAAAAATGTAATTATTAACGTGGAGAACTATTTTATATCTTTAGGTTCTGTATTCCTAAGAATATACATTATGCCGCCTGCAAAACCCATTATCATTGCAATATAGGCTGCAATAACAATCTGCCACTTAACAAGGCTCATGCCACTGTTAACCAAACAGAGGATTCCCGAAATAACACCACCTGCTATCAGCCCTATAACTGCCCACAATGCTGTGCTGTAAAACAGGAACCATGATCTGTTTGTAAATGGAAAAACTCTATCTGTTTTGTCTGCCACATTCCAAATTTTTTTATATACTTCATGCATATTCTCACCTTCTTTTGTAAGTTAAAATTCAAACTAGATTATTCTTTTTTCCAAACTATATTTCTCTTTGTATTTTTCATAAATACTTCTAAATTCATTAGTTTCGTCTCTACGAATGTCTCTATTGTATGCGTGAATGTCCAAGCTTCCATGCCCGATTTCTTCCACACAACTTGCTATGTTAGAACAGTGGTCGGAAATTCTTTCCAATGAAGTTATAATGTCTGTCATCACAAAGCCATGCTCGATTGTACACTCGCCTTTTTTCAATCTGTCAACATGGCGCTTCTTCAACTGATGTTTCAATTTATCAATAACACGTTCCATTGCCTCAACATCCATTGCCAGATTTGCATCGTCTTCTAAGAAAGCATTTTTTGATTCCTGAAGGATTTCTTTTACAGCTTTAATCATAACTGTAATTTCCCCCTCTGCCTGATTAGAAAACTTTAACTTCTTCCCGCTAATCTCCTGGGCTGACTTTGCAATAGCCACTGAGTGGTCGGAAATTCTTTCCACGTCACCAATTATATGGAGAATTTCACTTACTTCTCTACTGTCCTGTTCGCTTAAATTCTGCTTACTAATCTGTACTAAATATGTTCCAAGCTGGTCCTCGTACTTATCTACTTTCTTTTCTAATGAAACAACTTCTTCCATTGTCTTATCTGAATAATTGATAAGCATATTGCAGGCTTCAACTACTCCTAACTCTGTTTTTTCAAACATGGATTTTACAACCTTCTTACACTGTTCCAATGCAATTGAAGGTGTTGCCATAAGTCTTGTATCCAAAACTTCTTCTGCATCTCCAACTTTTGCATCTCTTATAATGAAGCATGCTAATTTTTCCAACTGATTTGCAAATGGGAATAAGATTATTGTGCAAAGAATATTGAATACTGAATGTATAATTGCAATTCCCATTAAACTTGCACTGTCATTTATAAATGATAAATGTACTACTCCATTTACAACACAGAATACTGTAAGCCATACTGCTGTACCGATAATGTTAAATGTTAAATGCACTACTGCTGTTCGTTTTGCGTTTTTGTTTGCTCCAAATGAAGAAATGATTGCTGTTACACATGTACCAATGTTCTGTCCCATAATAATTGGAATGGCACTGCCATAAGTAACCACGCCTGTTGAAGCTAATGCCTGTAAAATACCTACAGATGCTGATGAACTTTGAATTACTGCTGTTAAAAATGCTCCTGCCAAAACACCTAAAATAGGGTTGCTAAACATTGTTAAAATGTGCTGAAATTCAGGTACGTCTCTAAGTGGTGACACAGCGTCTGACATTGCTTCCATTCCAAACATCAATACTGCGAAACCTAATAAAATCATTCCTGTATCAACACTTTTTCCACTTTTCTTTCTCATCAATAAAATAATTCCTATTAAGGCTAATATTGGTGTGAAAGATGATGGCTTTAATAAACTTACTAAAATATTTGAACTTTGAATTCCTGTTAAACTAAGTATCCATGATGTAATTGTTGTTCCTACATTGGCACCCATTATGATTCCAATTGCCTGTTTTAAATTCATAATGCCTGAATTTACAAAGCCTACAACCATTACTGTTGTTGCTGAAGAACTTTGAATTACCGCTGTTACTGCTGCGCCTAACAAAAATCCTTTAAATCTACTTGCTGTTAATTTTTCCAGTATTCCTTTTAAACTACTGCCTGCTCTTTTCTCTAGGGCTTCTCCCATAACATTCATTCCAAATAGGAATAATGCTAAGCCCCCTATTAATGATAAAACATTGAATATGCTCATTGCAGTTCCTCCTCGTATAATATTAAATCTTGTAGCCCACGCCTCGAATTGTTTTAATTGCCTCTGCTGCTACGCCTAATTTCTGTCGTAAAGTTCTAATGTGAACATCTACTGTTCTGCTTTCGCCATCAAATGAGTATCCCCATACTTTATTTAGTAGCTGGTCTCTTGTTAGAACAATGCCCTGATTTTGTAAAAGAATACATAACATTTCGAATTCCTTTAATGTTAATGTCACATCTTCTCCATCAACTTTTACAACATGTTTGGCTGGACAAACATACAAATGTTCCAAAGAATAATCTTCCTGATTTTTAGTATGTTCAGTACGTCTTAATAGTGCTTTGACTCTTGCCACCATTTCAAGCATACTAAATGGCTTTGGAATATAATCATCTGCACCATTATCCAATCCTGCAATTCTGTCATATTCACTTGTTTTTGCTGTTACCATTATTATAGGTAATGCTTTTGTATCTACTCTTTTCCTTAATTTTTTTAGAATATCAATTCCATTTTCTTCAGGAAGCATTATGTCCAGCATAACCAATGTAGGTATTTCACTATCTAACTGATCCCAAAAGTCAGATGGTTTCTCAAAGCCTACAGTTTTCAGATTCATGCTGTTTAGAGTATATACAATTAACTCTCTAATACTGGTATCATCTTCTACTACATAAATCATGATTATCCCTCCTACATCTTCATAATAATTTCACAATGTAATATTCAAGTTATCCTAAAGTAAAATTCGGGTAAAATATGGGTAAAAGATTCGCTGAGTTTTAATTGTTTGTGGGAGATTTGTTCTTGGGGGAATTTACTTTTGGGGCATCCCTTTTGATAAGATTAAGTTTGTTTTGGATGCCCTACCACCATTTAATTTTTATCTTGAGCAACACCGGTTTCTAACACATTGCAGATTTTGTTAGATAGTGTTTGGATAGTTGCATTCTGAAAATGCATATTCTTTTATCTTGCTTACATTATTTATTTCTACTCTAAATTTATCACACAGCAATTTACTACAGTATTTAACTACAGCATTTCTGTGCAGCGTTCAAGTATGCCGTTTAGATGTGAAATAATGATTCCGTAGTTTGTCATTGGGATACCCTGAGTTTTTGCCTGAGCAAGTCTTGATTGCATTGTCTTTTCATTTAACATGCAACCTCCACAATGAATTATCAATTTGTATTTTAACAAATCTTTGGGGAATTCGCCCCCTGACGTAAATTGAAAGTCAATTTTCCTGCCGGTGTACTTTAATATCCAATTAGGAAGTTTAACAGTTCCTATGTCGTCACATTGTCTATGATGGGTACAACCTTCTGAGATTAAAACCTTGTCACCATCCTTCAATTTTTCAAGCATACTTGCACCTTCAAGAGCATCTTGCAATGTGCCTTTGTATCTGGCAAGCAAAATCGAAAAAGATGTGAGGGAAATACTTTCAGGCACAATTTTTGCAACCTGATTGAATGCCTGAGAATCTGTAATTACAAGCTTAGGCTTTTGATTAATTGAATTCAATGTTGCCTCCAACTGCTCAACCTGAGTTACAATTGAAATTGCTTGTGTATCAAGAATTTCTCTTATTACCATCTGTTGTGGTAAAATTAATCTTCCCTTTGGAGCTGCAGAATCAATTGGCACAACTAGAACAACCATGTCGCCTTTCTCAACTAAACCTTCAAGAATTTTTTTGTCTTTGTTTAGTGTGGCTTTAGAGATTTTGCCAATTAATTCTTTTAATTCATAAATGCCCTTATCTGTTAATGCACTAACGAATATTTCATTAGCCAATTCGTCTGTGCCATTTTTGCATCTTTCGCCATTATTAAAAGCTTCATTAAACGGCTGGCTATTCTTTTTACTGTCCTTAAAGGATTCATCATTCAACTGGCTGTTTCTTATTACTTCTTTGTCTGTTTCATCAATCAAATCGCTTTTGTTATAGGCAATAATATATGGGATACTTTTTTCTTTAAATGAAGCTATTAGCTCATTGTCCTTTTCTTTTAAACTGGATGTTGCATCAACAACTAAAACGGCAATGTCCGTTTCGCCTAAAACATCTTTTGCCCTTTCAACACGCATTTTGCCAAGTTCTCCTTCGTCGTCAATTCCCGGTGTGTCAATAATTACTACAGGACCAATTGGAAGAAGCTCCATTGTTTTTTTCACAGGATCTGTTGTAGTTCCCTTGTTGTCTGAAACCAAAGATAATTCCTGACCTGTCACTCTGTTTACAACGCTAGATTTTCCTGCATTCCTTAACCCGAAAAATCCTATATGAACTCTCTCACTTGCCGGTCTGTCATTTAATCCCATATTAATTATCTACCTCTCTGTCTTTTTTGATGCCTTACTGTTTTTTGACTGCCTTTTTAATCTGTCTGTGTTAAACTAACTTTCCTATTTAAAAAACTAAAATCTAAAGTCTCGTCTGTTTGACTCTTTGATATTCTTAATATTTTCTACTGCTATGCTGTGAACCTTTTCGTTTGGAATCTTTTTAAGTTCATCTTCTATTAATTTGAAACCTATTTCTTTTGTTTCCTTTGATGCATAGTCTACAAGATATTCTGCTAATGTCATTAATGCATTTGGATGACAACAGTTTAAGATTTGTCCGTTTTTGCAAAGTGACATAAATCTGTCTCCTGTTCTGCCTTCTCTGTAACAGGCAGTACAAAACGATGGTATAAAACCTTTTTCCATCAGCCATTTAACTACTTCGTCCAAAGTTCGCTGGTCTGAAACGTCAAACTGCTCTGAATCGTGTGGACGTTCCTCTTCGCAATATCCACCAACAGAAGTTCTTGAGCCACCACTAATCTGTGATACTCCAAGAGATAACATTTTTTCTCTAACTTTCTGATTTTCTCTTGTAGAAATTATCATGCCTGTGTATGGAACTGCAATTCGAATACATGCAGCAATTTTTTCAAATATTTCATCTTCCAAGCCGTTATCAAATTCATCCGGATCAATGTCATCGGCTTTTTTTACTCTTGGAACACTGATTGTATGCGGACCTACACCATGCACTGCCTCCAAATGTTCTGCATGCATAAGCAGTCCTGCGAACTCATATTGATAGCCTTCAAGTCCAAACAAAACGCCAAGTCCAACGTCATCAATTCCACCTTCCATTGCTCTATCCATAGCTTCTGTGTGATAATTGTAGTCATGCTTTGGCCCTGTTGGATGAAGTTCTAAATAACTTTTTTTGTTGTATGTTTCCTGAAAAAGAATATAAGTTCCAATTCCTGCATCTTTTAACTTTCTGTAATTTTCAACTGTAGTTGCCGCAATGTTTACATTAACACGACGTATATCTCCATTTTTGTGATGCACTGAATATATAGTTTTGATTGAATCCAAAATATACTCAATTGGATTATTTACCGGGTCTTCTCCTGCTTCAATGGCAAGACGTTTATGTCCCATGTCCTGAAGTGCAATAACCTCTCTCTTAATGTCCTCCTGAGAAAGTTTAATTCTTGAAATATGTTTGTTCTTCATGTGATAAGGACAATATACACATCCGTTTACACAATAATTTGATAAATAAAGTGGAGCAAACATTACAATTCTATTGCCATAAAAAGCCTGCTTAATTTCTTCTGCCAACCTGTACATTTCCTCATTTTTTTCCGGTATGTCACAAGCAAGCAAAACCGATGCCTCTCGGTGTGTAAGACCTTTGCAGTGAGTCTGCTTTCCATCTGCAGACTTAACCGGCTTTGCCTTTTCTAAAATACTGTCAATTAACTCCACATTTCTCTTGTTCTCTTCTGCATACTTTATTGTATCTAATATTTCCTGATGATTAATAAATTCATCTGCAATCATTGACTCTTTGTTATAAATAGCCATTTTCTACCTTCTTTCTTAAATGCTGTATATTAATCTTCTTACTAAAGCGATTTCATGTCTCCTGGGTCAGTAACAATTTTATACCCGATTGACGCCATTCGTCCACTTAAACATTGTTTGCATTGCGCTGATTCGTCCCCTGTGCAAATTTTATTATCATACAAGGCATATTTTTTTCTTTCAGAAACCGGAGACAAATTAGGCATTACCACATTAGCCCCTGCCTTAATTCCCATTTCTCTTCCTAACGGATGAATTGTGCCAAGTGCCGTTGTTGCCGGCAATAAAATATTGTTTTTTATCAAACGGATAAGTGATAATAAATACACCGTCTGTTCCATTGTTCCTGATGGCTGGTCTTTAAACTCCGTATCCTTCTGAGAAATAAAAGGACCAATTCCACACATGTGGGGGCTGAATTCTTCAATGAATTTCAAATCTTCTGCAAGACATTCTGACGTTTGATAAGGGGAACCAACCATAAAGCCGCAACCAACCTGATAGCCAATTTTTTTTAAATTCTGTAAACATTCCATTCTGTTATCAAAAGACATTTCCTTGGGATGAAGTTTTTCATAATGTTCCCTATTAGCTGTTTCGTGGCGAAGCAAATATCTGTCTACACCCGCCTCATACATTTTCAAATAATCTTCTTTCGAGCATTCGCCTAAAGATAAAGTTACAGCTACATCACTGTGTTTTTCTTTTATTTCTTTCACAAGCTGACACACATCATCTACCTTTACAATGCCCTCGCCCCCTTGCAATACAAAAGTCCTAAAGCCCAGTTCATAGCCTTCCTGACAACATTCCATAATCTGTTTCTTTGTAAGCTGGTATCTGTCACAATTATTGTTCGACTTTCTTATTCCACAGTAATAACAGTCATTAGTACAATAATTACCAATCTCAATTAAACCTCTTACATAAATTTCATTGCCATATATTTCACGTCTTACCTTATCAGCAAGCCCTGCTGCATAATCTGCAAGCTCCTGATTTTGATTTTCTATTAGAAACTTATATTCCGAAACTGACAAATTATGTGTTGCTGCCAGTCTGTCTATTAATTCTTTAGCCTTAATATTTATTTTTTCATTACTAATACTAAACTTATTACACTCCATTATTTTTCCTTTTAATTCCTGCTATTCTCAATTGTTTTTTATTTTTAATACTTTTAATTTTTTCTTTATCCCTGCTATCTTCAATTATTTTAATTCTTACTAATCTTAATTTTTTCTACTTTTAATTATTTTCATTTATTTATTACTTCTTATTCCGAATTATATTTTAAAACAAAAAAAGAACTTAAACAAACTGTTTTTAAAAAACTAATTTGTTTAAGTCTTCTATAATTGTTATGGTGTTAATCACATAGTATTTCCTATAAATAGAATCTGAATGTTTAACTCATAAATCTTATTTATCTAAATAATAAATTTACTATTCATTAGAATAATAAAAATCTTATAATAGAAATACTATTTACTACTTATTCTCATCTAAATCTTTATCGATTTCTTCATCGTGCTTTCCAAGAATTGAATATTCAACCCACTCGGCAATATTTGTGGCATGGTCGCCAATTCTTTCTAAGTATTTTGCAATCATAAGTAAGTCAATAAACTCTTCACCTTCACCATCTGTTTTGGCTATTAAAGCTATTAACTTTTTCTTAATATCATCAAAATAGTTATCAACAATATCGTCAGATATTATCACAGTCCTTGCTAAATAAAGGTCTTTGCTTACAAAAGAGTCAACACTACCTGTTACCATTTTAATAACTTCCTTGGACATTTCATCTAAATGAATTTCGTTTTTAATTTTGCTACCTTCCACATATTTAGATAATTCAACTATATCTGCTGCCTGGTCGCCTATTCTTTCCATGTCGGAAATCATTTTAAGAGCTGATGATATTACTCTTAAGTCTCTTGCAACCGGCTGTTGTCTAAGCAAAAGTTTCATACAGATATTTTCAATTTCTCTTTCTTTTCTGTCAATTTCTGAATCAGTTTCCAAAACTTCATGGGCAAGTTTTCCATCTTTATCTGACATGGTAACTTCAATTGCTCCGCTGATTACTTTTTCACAAAGGTTGCCCATTTCTACCATTTCTTTATTTAGATAATCTAATTGTTCATCAAATTTATTTCTCATACTTTAACCAAACCTTCCTGTAATATAATCCTCAGTTCTCTTATCCTTAGGCATAGAGAACATCTGCTCTGTATCACTGAATTCGATAATTTCTCCCAAAAGGAAAAATGCTGTTTTGTCAGAAATTCTTGCTGCCTGCTGCATATTATGTGTAACCATAATTACTGTATAATCTTTCTTTAACTCTACTGCCAGGTCTTCTATTTTTGAGGTTGAAATAGGATCAAGGGCTGATGTAGGTTCATCCATTAATATTACTTCCGGATTAACTGCCAAAGCTCTTGCAATACAAAGTCTCTGCTGCTGACCACCTGACATTGCCAAAGCACTTTTCTTTAATTTATCCTTTGTTTCATCCCAAATTGCAGCCTGCTTTAAGGTTCTCTCAACTATCTCATCAAGCTTTGCTTTTGAGTGAATCCCATGAGTTCTTGGTCCATAAGCAATGTTCTCGTAAATACTCATTGGAAAAAGATTTGGTTTCTGGAAAACCATACCAACTCTTTTTCTTAATTTATTTACATCTATATCCTTGTAAATATTCACACCATCTAATGTAATGTTACCTGTTATTTTACATTCAGGTACTAAATCATTCATTCTGTTTAAAGATTTAAGCACTGTAGATTTTCCACAACCTGAAGGTCCAATAAACGCTGTAATTTCATTAGGTGGAACACTTAAATTTACATTTTTAATTGCATGGAAATCTCCGTAATAGAGATCCATATTTTCTATATCAAATTTTCCCATTTTTTTTCCTTTCCGGATTATACTAAGTAACTTTTCATGCATAAAACTAAAGTTACCTGTTTCACGTATTATTTTTCACTTTAATTTCTACTGTTTTCCCTTGCTAACTTTTTTAGCCGCAATTTGTGATAATCCGTTGATTATTAAAATTATTAAAAGTAATATTACTGCTGTTGCATAAGCCTGATTTATGTACAAACCTTCTGACAATAAACAATACATGTGAACTGCCAAAGTTCTTGTTGATGCAAATAAACTGTCAGGCACTGCTGCCATTGAACCTGCAGTAAATATTAAAGCTGCACTTTCGCCTACAATTCTACCTATTGCCAAAATTACACCTGACAAAATTCCCGGTACAGCTGACGGCAAAACAATTAAGAATATTGTTCTTAATTTTCCGGCACCTAATCCATAGCTTCCTTCTCTAAATAAATCAGGTACTGCTATTAGTGATTCTTCTGTTGTTCTTATAATTGTTGGAAGAACCATCATTGCCAAAGTTAAAATTCCTGCAAGCATTGAGTAGCCCCATTTAAAAGCAATTACAAATGATAAGAATCCAAACAAACCAAAAACAATTGATGGAATTCCCGCCAAAGTTTCTGTAGTTACTCTAATTACTTTTACAAGTTTAGAACCTCTTTTTGCATACTCTACTAAGTAAATTGCTGCTGCAATTCCTACCGGCACTGCTATAACTAATGTTAATGCAACTACAATTATTGTATTTATTATTGCCGGTGTCATTGACACATTCTGGGAATTATATTTCCATGCAAACAGGTCTCCATTAATGTATGGTATACCATTAATTAATATATAAATTATCAGGTATAACATGGATACTAAAGTAATTGCTGTTGCCAAATAAACCAATGCTTTCATTATGTAGGACTTTGATTTTCTTAATTTTTCTCTGAAATCATTATTATTCATTATTCAGTCCCCCTTCTATTTATAAGTGAAAAGCATACATTTATTATCAAAATAAATACAAACAACACAACTGCTGTTGCTATTAATGCGTTTCTATGAATTCCCTGTGGGGCATAAGCCATTTCCAAAACAATGTTAGATGTTAATGTTCTTGTACCACTTAAAATACTATCCGGTATCATTGCCTGGTTACCTGCAACCATAACTACCGCCATTGTTTCACCTATGGCTCTTCCCATGCCAAGGATAATTCCTGACATTACACCAGACTTTGCTGCCGGAATAACAGTCTTAAAAATACTTCTTTCTTTTGTAGCACCTAGTGCCAGAGCGCCTTCATAATAACTCTCCGGCACTGCAGTAATTGAAGATTCTGCTGTATTAATAATTGTAGGAAGAATCATCATTCCAAGAAGAAGTGATGCTGCCAGAATCCCCTTGCCAGAGGTGCCAAATATATCTTGAATGGCTGGTATAATTACTACTAAACCAAAGAATCCGTAGATAATTGATGGGATCCCAGCCATAAGATTTATAATTGGTTTTACTAATTTATAAATTTTTTCAGGACAATATTTTGCTAAAAAAACTGCTGTAAGTAAGCCAATTGGAACTCCTACTACCATTGCTCCTGCTGTAACATAGATACTACCTATAATCATAGGACCAATTCCAAAAATTCCCTGAGTCGGTCTCCATTCTGTACCAAATATGAATTTAAAGAAACCTATCTCCTTTATTGCAGGAACACCATTGGCAAACATGAACACGCAAATCATAATTACTGCCGCAATTGAAATACATGCACATAGCAAAAATACTATCTTCATTATTACTTCTGATGCTTTATTCAAAGTTTTCTCCTTTAAAATATTAACAATATATTCTATTGATTTTGACTAATCTAACTTTTAAATAATCCAGGATACTAACTTTTTAATATCCTGGAGTTTATTTTATCTTCGGCTCATTTACTATTTAAGTTTATCCCAAGTTGTTGTTTCACCTGTGTAGATTGACTTAACCTGGTCGCTTGTGATGTTATCTAATTTGTTTGCTTTATTTATGATTACTGCGATACCGTCCATTGCGATTTGCTTTGATACTAACTTAGAAACTTCTTCATCTTTTAATTCTCTTGATGACATTCCGATTTCTGTTGCACCTTCAATTGCTGACTGGATACCTGCTGATGAACCTGATTCCTGAATTTCAATTGATACATCCGGATTCATCTTAATGTATTCATCTTTAAGTACATCCATAAGTGGTGCTACTGATGTTGAACCTGCTAAAGTAATTTTGCCTTTAAGCCTGCTTGCTTTGTATGAACCTTCTGAATCAACACTAATGTAGCCTTCCTTATCTACAATCTTCTGACCTTCATCACTCATTATGTATTTAATAAAGTCTTCATCAAGCTTTGTTAATTTACCATCCTGATAAGCTAAGTTAAATGGTCTTGCTACTTTGTACTGACCTGACTTAATGTTTTCTGTTGTTGCATCAACTCCGTCTACCTTTAAAGCCTTAACATCTGTTGATAATGAACCAAGTGAAACATAACCAATTGCTTTTTCATTCTGTGCTACTGTACTAAGCATTACTGATGTTGAGTTTGTTACTTCTGCTGTCTGTGTTGTAATGTCGTTATCATTTTCATCAACGATTCCCATCAACTCTACAAAAGCTCCTCTAGTTCCTGAATTTTCTTCTCTGGAGATAACATTGATTTCTCCGGTTACTCCTTTATCTGAACTACTTTTACTTTCATTTGACTTTCCGCATCCTGTAAATGCTAATGTTGTAATTACTGTTGCAGCTACTACTGCTAAAATTTTCTTTCTCATCTTTTTACTCCTTCTTCTCTCTAATAATTACTTACTCTGTGTGGATGTTCTCCCCAACACACCTATATACTATTTCTTTAATGTAAAATCAAAAGTCTTAGAAATGTTAAACCAATGTAAAATCAAAAAAAGTCCACAAAGTGATATTTTTCCTTTTGCAGATACCATTATCTGACTCTAAAGAACCATACATCACAATGTGAACTTATTTATATTTAACTACCTTATTTAATTTTAAACTTACCTGCTATCTTATCCTCGTGAGAACTTCCACCAATAATGTCCCTGTCCCACAGATACACATATCCAGGATTTTGTACTTTGTCCCCTTCTATTTCATACTTATAATAAACAAACAATTTCTTTTTATTTTTTATAAATCCAAAGTACTCTGATATTGTACCTTTCTTTACTTTCGGATTAACAAAAAATGAAAATCTTCCATACCCATCCTTTTCCTCACCAAAAGTTTGTTGATTACTAGGCTGTGTATTAATGAAAATCTCTCTCATGTTTGTATTTTCTTTACTCACAGAAAACTTTAAATATCCCTTATGTTTGTTCTTATCTATTACTGATTCCATTAACACAATTTTATAATTTTTCCAATTAATATATGTATTTGTGTAAGTCTGCTTCTCTTCATTAGTTGTGCTTAAGTTAAAATATGTTTCCAAATCCTGTTCCTTGTAAATCACATTATCTTTTACAACACCTATCAAGGTATCATTCACACTAAACTCTGTTATAAGGTTTACTAATACTAAAACAATAATAGCACCACAGACTAGACGTAAAATTCTTTTCATCATCATCTCTGCCTCCCATATTTTTGTACATGCATTATTCTATCATCATTCATTAGCTAATTTAAGTTTAGTTTTGTCAAACTATTTCTAATATAATAAAGAAACAATTCGTATTATTTTTTATTCTCTTAATAATTTAAGTTTTAAGTTCCAACCTACCTGTCAGCTTTTGAATTTGCTCTTTTCCTTGCAAAAAAATAAACTGCCTTCCACATTTGGAAGGCAGTTTATTTTCTAATTTTTCTCCACTGTTATCTCACTTTCGTCGTATGCTCCCTGTTTTACATTTTGGCTTCCGCCCTGTAGCACGACGTTTTTAACTTTTGAAAAAGAGAACGCTCCGGTTTCAATAGTTTTGACACTTGCCGGCACAATGACTTTTTCTGTATTTAAGCCTCTGCTAAAATCTGCTGAAAAAGCATTTTCTCCAATTGCCTTTACTGAACTTGGAATTGTTACTTCTTTTAAATCACCGTTATATGCAAGAAGCACGCCATCTTCATCAATTGCAAATCCGTTTTCATCAAACATACCTGACTTTTCATAATAAGCATTTGTCTGATAATTATAATCCAACTGATTTGCCGCATCATCCTCTTTCTTAAAGTAATAAATTTTATTACCCTGATTATCAATTACATAAAAATAATTCTTTAAATCGTAGTTGCCTTCATTTTCATCCAGCATATCTTCATAGTCTGATTTTTCATTAACATATTTCATTGAATATACTTTGTTGTTAATCTTCATTGCATGATTTCCAACCTCATAGGTTCCTTTGTTTGATTTTTCATGGAACACATCTTCTTCCTGAAAATTTTCATCAGTGAATTTCACAACATACATGTCATCAATATCAACTTTGTACCATGTACCATTTAAAGATATGTTTTTGTAATCACCTTTATCTGAAAAAGCATCTCTGTTTCTGCACTTAACAAACAAAAACATTCCTAATATAATCACTAACATAACTATGTCAATGATTATTATTCTTTGACGTTTTACTTTTTTCTTTCTATTGTCCATATCTTTTCGTCTTCGCTCTTCACTGCCTGCTTCCCCTATTTTTATATTTAATCTGTCACTATTTTCCTTTTTCTTATTAGAATTCCTTAATAATGAAATTCCTTCAAAAGAGAGTTGCTTCTTAGAATCATTATTTTTTTTTCTAGATTTCTTTGGAGTTTTTTCTTTTTCATGAAGAATTGGTTCATTATTTTTTTCTTCATTTTCCAGTTCATTAAGCAATTCTAATATATCTTCTTTTGGTATCCTTGTTGTTTTATCACTCATTTTTATTTTTTCCTTTTGATCTTTAGTTTCTTTGTTATGGACCACTTACCATATACTCTTTCACCAAACTGATATCCATATGCTCTTACACGAATATAATAAGTTTTCTTATTTTTCAACTTACTTATTGTGTATTTAGTATTTTTTGTTCTTTTTGTTTTTGTCGCTTTAAATTTTTTGTCATTTCCATACTGAATTTCATATTTATAAGCGTTTGGTATTTTTTTATAGTTTATTTGTGTTTTATATTTTTTAGACTTTTTGGAAATCTTTTTAGACTTTCCAATTTTGGTAATTTTTGTTTTGTTTATTTTTATTATTTCCTGTGGTTTGCCCTTGTCATCAGCCCAATATAGTTGATAATCTCCCGGAGTGGTTGTGGATATTGTGATTTTTCCACTAGCCATTCCCGGTTCATTATTTAAGAAATCATAATTAATTGAATTAACTTTCGCCTCTGCAGTTACTTTATTATGACTTGGTACTACTATAATTAGCATAGTTCCTGCGATTAAAAAAGCTGTTACTTTTTTTATCATTGCTTTTTTCATAAGTATCTGCCTAATTATTTCTCCGAAAAATCAATTACTGGCAAAGTTTTGCTACTAACTGATTAATAACCTTTCCATCTGCACGTCCTTTAAATGCAGGCATAACAGTTTTCATAATCTGACCTTTATTCTTAGTTGCTAAAACATCTGCGTATTTTTCCTTTAGTTCCACTTCAACCTCTGCCTCACTCATTAGCTTTGGTGCATACTCGTTAAATACGTCATATCTTGCCTGATATTCTTCCTTTAAATCTGTTCTGTCAGCAGGACATGTATCTATCTGTTCTCTAACTGTTTTTAATTCTTTTAAAATTACTTTATTAACCATTTCTTCAGGAATATCATCTCTACAACCTGCATCAATTGCTGTTTTCTTTACTGCCTGAATAAGTGCTGAAATTGATTCTTTTCTTGCCTTATCTCTTGCCTTCATTGCTGCGATCATATCTTTTTGTAATGTCTTAATATCCATTTTCTAATCCTCCCTGATAATTTTAAAATTTCCACCTTTAAGTGTACTATATTTAGTTAGAAAAGTCCATTTGTGGAACATGATTATGTAATAATAAATAGCTGCAAGCCCATTTTTGAACTTGCAGCTACGTCACTTATTCCTTACTTTTTAATATTCTTATTTTACTTTTATCACAACTTTATATGATTTTTTTGCTTCTTTTATTTTTCCTACTATGATAGTGCCCTCTTCACTAATCCCTTTATATTCGTAACTTTCAGGCTTTGTCATAAGTGTTACATAAATTGTTGCGGCACCTCTCTTTTTGGCTTTTACCTTTCCTTTAGAAGAAACAGTTGCGATTTTAGGATTAGAAGATTTAAAACTTAATATGTTTGTGCCTAACGCTCCGTTCTTTATTAGTTTTTTGTTAATGTACACCTGAGTTTTTAAGCTGACAGACTTTCCTTTTTGTAAAATCTGTTTCTTCTTTCCTTTTATTTTGGTAATCTTTTCTTCTTTGTAGGCTCTCTTTTTCTTTTTATTCTTTACTGTGGTTGTCACTATGGCTTTTGCACAATAATAATCCTTATCTGCAACAGGACTTAAGTATGAAGCCTTCTTAATTTTTGTTGTTTTAGGAAATGCATTTTTTCTCATCTTTACAACTGTATTCGGAATTTCAACTTTCTTCAGCATACTGTTATCCGAAAATGCAAAAGATTCAATATACTTTAATCGTTTAGAAAGTTTTAAGTTTTTGATATTACATTTTGAAAATGCGCTCTTGCCGATGTAAAAAACAGTATTTGGAATTTTTATGTTCTCAAGACTACTGCACTCAAAAAAAGCTGTGTCACCTATTTGTTGCAATGTTTTGTTCCAAACAATTGTTTTTAATTTTTTACACTGAGCAAAACTAAATTCTCCCAAAATTACTATATTTGATGGAATTACAATTTTCTCTAAGTTCTGACAACCGGAATATGCAAAATCTTTTATTACTTTATTTTCCTTATTACTTGAAAAAGTCCATTGTTTTACATATTTATTGTTGTTTGCGCCTTCACTTTTGATAACACTGGCAGGTTCGACATATTTCTCATCCTTTTTTTCCGTAGGATATATTAACAATTTTGTTTTGTCCTTGTTAAATAAAACACCATTTTCTGCAGCAAAAGTAGGATTGTCTTCCACTACCTCGTAACTTTCAGTTGGCAGTGAACTGCTAACTCTTTCTACATATTTAGATAATCTTATATTTGTAATTTTCGTATTACTGCCATCAAGTTTATATATACTTACAACCTTTTCTCCTGCTATTGTTTCCGGAATATCTACTATTTCATTTGTTCCTGTATACCCACAAATCACAACTTCCTTCTCTTTATTGTTATTAGTGGATATTTCATATTCAAAATCTCCATACGACTGTACTTTGCCATCTGCTTTTGTATATGTGTTCGGAATTAATAATAATGAACATATAAGCAAAAATGATATTATTCTTTTCATAATAGTCGTCCTCCTGTTCTTTCTTTTAGTACTCATTTATTCGTATCCTCCTTGTATGCATTATATCAAACATTTCAGCTATTTTTTTACTTTTGCGATAAACGGCACTTTTTGGGGAATGAACGACACTTTTTTTGTAAAAAAGTCTCGTAACAAATGTGTTTTCATCTGCTACGAGACTTTATATTATCTTTTTTTATTTTGCTTCTTTGAGTTCTTTGTTTTTGCATTTCTGCCTTGGTTTCTTTCAGGATGTTTTCCTGAATTCTTACCCGAACCATTCTTTCCGGAACTCTTCTTGTTATCTTTTTTGCCTGAATTATTTTTTCCTTTGTAGTTTTGATATCTGTCTTTATCTTTCTTAAACTGTCTTGGTTTAATTAAACATTCAGGTCCGAAACCAATTAAATCTTCCCTACCTGCAATGTGTAAGGCTTCTTTTACCAACTCGTAATTGGCTGGATTTCTATACTGCATTAATGCCCTTTGCATTGCCTTCTCATGTGGATTCTTAGGTGTGTACACCGGTTTCATTGTTCTTGGGTCAACTCCTGTGTAGTACATTACTGTTGACATTGTGGACGGTGTTGGATAAAAATCCTGTACCTGCTGTGGGTTGTAACCAATATCTCTAAGATATTCTGCAAGTTTTACCGCCTCTTTCATATCAGAACCTGGATGTGAACTCATTAAATAAGGTACAACAAACTGCTTCTTGCCTGCCTTTTCATTAAGCTTATAATACTTGTCAATAAAGCTTTCATAAACACAATTTTCCGGTTTTCCCATATATGAAAGCACCTTGTCTGAAATATGTTCTGGGGCAACTTTTAACTGACCACTAATATGATACTGAACCAACTCCTTAAAGAATGTACTGTTCTTATCCTTGTCAGCCATAATATAGTCAAATCTTATACCTGAACGTACAAATACTTTTTTAACTTTTGGAAGTTCTCTAAGCTTACGCAAAAGTTTTAAGTATTCACTATGATCTGTATCCAAATTCTCGCATGGTTTTGGCCATAGGCACTGCTTGTGTTTACATACACCATGCTTTAACTGCTTTTTACAAGCAGGATGATAGAAGTTGGCTGTTGGACCGCCTACATCATGAATGTAGCCTTTAAAATTAGGCATTTCTATAATTTTCTTTGCTTCTTTTATAATTGATTCAGGAGTTCTCGTTTGTATAATTCGTCCCTGATGAAATGTAAGAGCGCAAAAACTACAGGCACCAAAACAGCCTCTACAACTAATTAACGAAAACTGTATCTCCGCAATTGCCGGCACGCCGCCGTCTTTCTCATAAGATGGATGATAAGTTCTTTCGTATGGTAAATCATACACATCATCCATTTCCATTTTTGTTAATGGCATCTGTGGTGGATTCTGAACCACATACATACCGTTAGGATATGGTTCCACTAATGTTTTACCGTTAAAAGGATCTGTGTTTTCACTTTGAACTCTAAAGCTGTCGGCATACTTTAACTTGTCTGCTTTCATGTCTTCATAAGCTGGCAGTACAATTGGATCATATGCCAGCGACAAATCCTTTGTCTTGTAAACTGTTCCCGGAATATAAGTTATGTCTTTTACATCCATGCCACTATTTAATGCATCTGCTATTTCAACGATTGATTTTTCACCCATACCATAGGAAATAAGATTTGCTTGTGCATCCAGTAAAATAGACCTTTTAAAACTGTTGCTCCAATAATCATAATGAGCCATTCTTCTAAGGCTGGCTTCAATACCACCTATAATAATAGGTGTCTCCTTATGGGTATGTCTTATAAGATTGCAGTATGCCACAACCGCATGGTCAGGACGTTTTCCTATAACACCGCCCGGAGTGTAGGCATCACTGTCTCTTCTTTTCTTCGATACATAGTAATGGTTTACCATAGAGTCCATGTTTCCACCCATTACCAAAAAGGCTAGTCTTGGTTCTCCCAATATATTAATGCTATCGTCATCTTTCCAGTCAGGCTGTGAAATAATACCAACTGTATATCCATGTGCCTGTAACACACGACTGATTATTGCGTGTCCAAAAGAAGGATGGTCTACATAAGCGTCTCCAATTACAAATACAAAATCCAGTTGCTCTATACCCTGTTCCTTCATATCCTTTTTAGAAATCGGTAAAAATCCCATAATACTCTCCATTCATCTATATGCCATAAACTGACATGATTCTCGTTATTTTTGTCCTCAGTATTTCTCTATAATTCCATTAAAAAATTAAATTTATTTAAGGCTTTCTTCAGCCTTTCTTAAACTATCATAGCCTTGCAATTTAGCTGTATTCTCTATGGTTAATTTTGCAAGGTTTTCATTTCTGTTATACAAGTCAATTATAAACTCAGCGTACATCTTAAGTAGCGTATCTGAATATGTGAGTAATTCTCCTTTTAAATATGTTTCATAACTTGTGTCATATACAGAGTCTGTCTCACTTGTAATGTTTCTTGCCTGTGATGCAAGTTTTGGATATTCTTTCGCAAAATCTTCCATCCACTGAACCTGTATTTCAGCAATTTGGGCTACTATGGCTCTTGTTTTGTCTGACTTTTCAGGAAAGTATTTAGCAAGCTCCTTGTATTCTTCAGGGCTTGTGCTTTCCATCATTCTGCCATATTTCTCGGTAATCATGTTCCAACCTTTTTGCTTGTCTTCCAGCCACAAATCTCTAATACACAAAAGCATGTCATCAGTCCAAGTTAAATACTGGCTTTTTCTCATCAAATAAAAATATGGCCAATTATTCTGACATTCTGCTCTTCCACCCACATTTTGAACTTTGTCAAAAGCCTCAAATTCCAGATGAATTATTTCGTCAATTAATTCTCCTCTGTTGTAATTTGCTTTTTCCATTATTAATAAAACATAATCATTTAGGAAATTTGAATTAACACTTACTATTATTTTCTGAGATTTCAGTTCGTTAATAATAAGTCTTGCTATCTGTTCAATTACAACAGCCTTCTGATCATTTTCATTTACTGAAGTATTGTTGTATTGATATTCATTCCACATTTCCCTTTGATCCGGCAATCTTGCCAAATCATTAATCATTATTGCAAGCTCAGGTAAAATAGATAATTTTTCTATTCCTTTAAAAAGCCATTTGTAATATGGTGCATACTTTTTATTAAGAATATAAAGGCACTTCATTGTATGCTCCATAAACTTTCCAATGCATAAAGTTGCTGTTACATAGTCCTTTCGTCCCATAGACCTACCATAATTTACCTGACCTGTCTGTGCCATTGCAGATATTTCTCTTGCAAGTTTTACAAGTCTTGCTTTTTCAGGCTGCATCATAAAATGATTTCTTATATCTGTAAAAATTCCTAAATCATCTCTAAACACTTCGCCGTTTGTTACTGTGGCAAGCTTATAATCGTCTATGTTAATCCAATCTTCCACCTTTTCAGGGCTTTGTCTAAAGCCTGTATACTTTTCATAGAAATCACCAATTAGCTGTACTCCCACTCTTCCCTGTGCCATAAGAGTGTTAATTCTAGTAATTCCCCTATATGTTGTTGGTAACTTATCATATTCTTCCTGTAACTGCTCACCAATTTCACTGTAAACAGTTTTTGTAACCCACATACAAAATCCCGGTCCAAAATCATGGTCAATAGAATAGCGGTCATCAAAACCAAATCTTTCTGAACCTTCACCTACAAAACCAACTGCTATTTTATCCTCATATTCCGGGAACTTTTCGTGTATCATTTTAGCTCCCACTTCTTCATAAAATTTCTTCGCCAGTTTCAAACCTGAAAGATTTTCTTTCTCTATCTTTTCTTTTTTCTCATTAATTTCTTCCTGCTTTATTTCTTCAGGATTTTCCTGCAAGCTTTCTGTTTTTTCTTCCTGCTGTTTTTCGTAAGCTTCTTTTGCTTTTTCAAGGTTATCCTTTGTTATTTCATAGGCACTGCCCTGGCCCATGTTTATTTCTATTTCAGGCAATGCTTCTTCATACAACTTAATTGCGCCGGCATAATCTTCTTTCTTACATTTGACTGCTGCCATTGCAGATAATGCGGCACTATAATGAAAATTCTTAACTGTGTCTTTCTTAAAAATCTCCAACGCCTTATTTAAACAATCTTCAGCTTCCTGTATTTCTTCTATTTCAAGCAATGAAGCCCCAAGATTAGACAATGTTGTGGCAACTTCGATTTCTGCTCCTGGAATTTTTTCTATAATGGCTAACGCCTTTTTCAAATACTGGGTGGCCTTCTCGTAGTTTCCCATTTCCTGATAAAGCAGTGCTATATTGTTATTTAAACTTGCGAAACGATAATCTCCAGGCTCAATATTTTCTTCATAAATTGCAAAAGTCTCCATGTAATAATTAAGAGACTCTTCAAGCAAACCTGCTGCCCTATGAGCGTTTGCAATATTTTGAAGAGCTGTGGCATAATCCACTGTTCCCTCAATATTCATTTCTTTCATAAGACCAATGCATTGCTGGCACGCCTTTATGGACTTGTCATATTCACTTGTATCCCTATAAAAGCCCATCATTTCATTTAAAATAGTAAACTGGGCTGACTTGTCTTCTTCTTCTGTAGCCTTGTCCATGCTTATGCGCAAAAAAGGCTCAACATCATTTATATTTTTTTCTTCAAATAGTCGGTCAAGTTCTTCAAGAAATCTATTAATATCCATTTGTTTTCCTCCAACTACATTGTTTTCACTTTTGCAACTATTGCAAAAATAATATACATAATCAAATTAGCAACTACAACGCTTGCACCTGCCGGTATTGAAAATCCGTAGGAACATATAAGTCCAATAGTAAAATTCACTACTGACAAAATTGCCGAACAGATAGTTACTGATTTAAAACTTTTAAAAATTCTCATTGATGTTAATGATGGAAATACAATTAAACTTGATATAAGCATTGCCCCCATCATTTTAATTCCTACTACTATAGTAATAGCTGTGAATATAGAAATCAATGTATTATACATTCCAACTTTTACACCTGTGGCTTTTGAAAAGTTTTCATCAAAGGTTACGGCAAAAATCTTGTGATAGCATGCCACAAACATTATTATTACGATTACTGATAATAAGCCGCTTACTACAACATCATCTTTTGACATTGCTAAAATGCTACCAAACATATAACTGTAAATATCTGTGCTTAATCCTGTTGTAAGTGATGTTACGATTACACCAATTGCAAGTGACGAAGCCGATACCATGGCAATTGCCGCATCACTTCTCATTTTGCCGTTTTCTGCTAATCTTAAGAGCAAAAATGCTGCAACAATTACTACAGGAATAGCAAATTTAAGTGGTGCAATCCCACAGGCAATGGCAATTGATAATGCTCCAAAAGATACATGCGATAAGCCGTCACCAATCATTGAATATCTTTTCAACACCAGACTAACTCCCAAAAGAGCTGCACATAATGAAACTAAAACGCCACCTAAAAATGCTCTCTGAATAAAATCATAAGATAACATTTCACTAATCATTCTGTCCACCTCCTAAAAAAGAATCCGATATTTTTGACTTTTTGTATTCTTTGACAGTTCCAAAAAATTCCTTGCCCTGTTCTAAATGCAAAATATGTGATGCATAACTAAGGGCATTTTTTATGTCATGAGTAACCATTATAATAGTTACGCCTTCATTGTTCAACTTCTTGATTTCATCGTACAAATCAATTGACGCACTTGGATCAAGACCTGTCACCGGCTCATCCAATATTAAAAGATTGTCTGTTGCGCACAATGCTCTTGCCAACAATACTCTTTGCTGCTGACCACCTGACAATTCTCTGTAGCATCTTTTTTTCAAATGAGCGATTCCTAATTTGTCCATGTTAGACAGAGCTTCTGCCTTTTCCTTCTTTGAATAAAAAGGACTTTTATGCCCGCTATTTAAAAAGCCTGATAACACAACTTCCATAACACTTGCCGGGAAATCTTTTTGGGCTACAGTCTGCTGTGGTAAATATCCTATTCCTTTTTTACTCTTGTCCAAATTAATTGTAATCTTTCCTGACAACGGCTTAATTAATCCTAGTAAAGTTTTTACAAGGGTACTCTTTCCTGCACCGTTTTCACCAACAATACATAGGTAGTCCCCTTTCTTTATTTCAAAATTAATGTCCTTTGCCACTGTTTTGTTTTCGTAGCCTAACACTACATCTTTAAACTGTAAAATCATTATTTCTCTCCATTTTGATATGAATAAACGTTAATTAATTCAATAGTTTCTTTGCTACCTTTACATTTGCTTAACTCAATGTTTTCCTGAACTGCTTATTTTTACTTAATTCAATGCTTTTTTAAGCACCTTAACATTTTCTTCCATTAAGCTTACATAAGTTACGCCATTCTTAAACTGATTAAAGGTAACATTGTGGCATGAATTAAACTGATATTTCTTAGTTCCCGTATCATCGCAAATAGTATCTGCCATAGCAGTACTACTTAGTTCCAAATAAAAAATTCCTTTCACATCTGCCGCCTTAACCTTGTCAATTAAAAAAGCTACTGTTTTGGCACTAGGTTCTGTATCTCCACTACAGCCGGCAAAAGCTGCATAATATTTAAGACCATATTCTTTGGCAAAATATTTCAGTGGAAATTTATCTGCAAAAATTATTTCCTTATGCTTGGCACCGGCAACAACTTCTCTAAATTCCTTATCTATTTTTTCAATCTTCTTAATGTAAGCTTTCGTATTATTCTGAAATTCAGCTTTATGCTCCGGCACTAGCTTGCATATTTCATCAGAAATCGCCTGAACGAGCAAAGCTGCCTGAACAGGTGAAGTCCAAATATGCTCGTCATATTCCTCGCTATGTTCATCTTCGCTGTGTTCATCTTCATCATGATTAGCTTCGTTATCTTCGCTGTGGTTATGCTCCTCTTCACTATGAGAATGTTCATCATGATCATACTCATTTACAGCAAAAACTCCTTCACTTTCTTCCTCTGTTAAAAGCTTGTGGTCATCTATATAGTCCATCATTCGCATCGCTGTCTGATTCTTGTTGTCAAGAGATTTAAGCACCTCTTCCACCCAGTTTTCTATTGAGCCACCATTATAAATAAACAAATCCGCCTTATTAATTGCTACAACATCTTTTGGCGTAGGTTCAAAAGAATGATCGTCCTGCCCCGGTGAAACCAAAAGTTCCAAATCTATATCTTTGACATCTCCGATTACGGCTCTTGCAAAGTCATAATACGGAAACAATGTAGTCATTATTGTTAACTTGGTATTCTTTTTGTTTTCTTTAGTATTAGTTGTGGTGTTGCAACCAACCATAGATACCATCAAAACAAAAATCAAAGCCAAGTCCACGATTTTTTTTACTAACTTCATATATGCTCCTTCTTGATTTTCATACAATTTAGTTTTCCCCATTCTTCGTATATGCTCCTTCTTGCTTTTCATACGATTTAGTTTTCCTCATCCTTCATACAGCACTTGTCGCATTTACCATAAAACACTGTCTTTCTTGGATTAATATTAAAATGATGGTCAGCATTCACATGATTATATAACTCTGACAAATGATGACATGACATCTTCGTAACCTGTCCACACTTCTCACATTCAATATAGAAGCAATCCTGATTTTTGCCCTCTTCTACATACTGATAACAGGCTCCCTGCTGCTTCTCCATATTAATCCTTGCAACAATGCCATCCTTTTCCATTTTGTCCAAGTGTCTGTAAATGGTCGTCAGCCCTACAGCACAACCTTTATCTTTTAAATATTTTTCTATATCTGTAACTGTTACGTATTCTTTTTCCTGTAATTTCAAGCAATCTAAAATAGCAGATTGTTGTTTTGTTTTATATTTTCCTGCCATATTAACACTCCTTTACCAATTTGAAAACTATTTTCATTTTAGCCTCTTTATTTTACTCTTGAGTCTATAAAAAGTCAATGAATTTGAAAAAGATTTTCATTTTGTATTTTGTTTTATATTGTAATATAATATTGTTATATTTTACGAAAGGACAATAATACTAAAAATAGTATTCTAGGACAACAACTATGAAATTTGTAAGGTTAAGTTCAAATTTTCCTGTTACTAAATTGGAAAATAATTTGAAAAAAGCCAATTATTACAAAGATGGCGATGAAGCTTATACCCTATGGGATGTGGGTGATTTTGATAAAAACCAGTTAGGAATCCATTTATCCTACAACAGTGATAAGAAAAAAATTGTTGCATATTATGAAGATGGCGTAGAGCACAAAAACTTTTTTGCACCAATTACAGAAGTTTTTACAGGAAAGATTGTAGAAAAGGATGGCAAAACATCTGTTAAAGGAGTTATTCGTATGTCTCCTGTTTTTAATATTACTATTATTCTTTGCTACATTGCCATCATTGGTTTATTTATCGGTCTTAAAGACCAACGTGCCAATATAGCAGTCATTGCTTGCGTATTTGTCGTTTATTTTATGTATGCCAAAAAAGCTTACAGAGACAACATGACAAAAATAGCAATGTTTTTAGGTTCCATTACAACCGGTACTCAAAAAATCAAAAAGGCAAACCCTAACAAGAAAAAAGGTAAATGGGCAGGCAAGCATTATTAGAAAAAATTTATCTTTGATTTTTCTCAAATTCAAATAAAGCCCCGATGGTTAGATTAAAAATCCAACTAACGGGGTTTTATATTTCCAAATCTTTGTTTCTCAGCACTCACGCAATTTTTACTAAGCATTAAAGAGCTTAAAGGAGCAGATATTTTTCAATTGCCTGCACACAACCATCATGGTCACAGTCTTCAACTACTACATCTGCTATTTTTTTCACATTGTCATTAGCATTTCCCATTGCCACTGAGAGGCCTGCTCTTTTTAAAACATCTAAATCATTATCAGCATCGCCTACAGCAATTGCTTCATCTATTGATATGCCAAGATGCTCGCACAATTTCTGCAATCCCAAGCCTTTTGTTGTATTCTTAGCTGAAACTTCAAGGGAAGTTGTCTCTGCATTTGCTAACACAACGTCCAACCCTTCTATGGCTTTTCTTGTTTCTTCTCTGTCTTCACTACTTGTATGGTAAAGATTCAGTTTTGCAACCGGTTGTTTATTGTCATTGTAAAAATCAAGCATATTCTCTACTTTCACCGCCACTTCATTGAACATTGGCTTGTATATTCCCATGTGGAAATCTTCCATATGCTCATAATCTTTTTTCTGAACAATGGATTCTTTTGTAATCATTTGAGGCATAATGTCTTTATCCTTAATGTAATTTAAAATTTCGTCCATTATCTCAACTGAAATTTCATTTGCATAAATATCTTTCTTTTCTTTTATGTCATAGACAATTGCTCCACTTGTCATAACCATATATCTCATTCTTGGAATTAATTCTATATACTCTTCCAGTTCAGCTAACGCTCTACCTGTACATAAAATAACTTCTTTTCCCCCATCAAAAGCCTTATTGATTGCATCTAAAGTTTCTTTTCGTACTTTCTTTTGTGAGTTAAGAAGCGTGCCGTCCATATCAAAGGCTATCATTTTATATTTACTCATAATTGTTTGCTCCTTTCTGTCCATTCTTGTATAATTATACAATTTTGTCACAGATTTCAGCAACAAATTCTTCCTCTAAAAAGCCCGATATAAGTAGCTCATTTTCACTTATAACAGTGAAAAATCCTTAAGATTAAATACTTCTTATAAATGAAATATTAATCCTAAGGATTTTTAATTTAAGTTCTTTTTTAAATTCTATTTTTATTTTTGTTATAAAGCTTTGTTTTAGATTCTGTTTTGAATCTTATTCCAAAATTAATTTTTTTGAAGTTTAATTTATTTAGCATTTCGATTATTTTACATGCTCGTAAATATCGTCTGTTAATTTCTTAATAATTCTTTCAACTTCTGCAACTGCATCGTCCATTGGTGTCTTCTGCTTGTCAATCTGCTTATCTCTTGTTGAGATTTCAACAGCATTTTCTTTTAAGTTACGTGGGCTGACAACAACTCTTACAGGTACGCCAAGTAAATCTGCATCAGCGAACATTGCACCAGGTCTTGCTTTTCTATCATCATAGATTACTTCAATTCCCTTGTTCTGTAATGTTTCATATAACTTATCAGCATATTCTTTACATTCAGCATCATCTGAACGTAAGCAGCAAAGGTGAACCTGCCATGGGGCAATTGTAATTGGCCAAATTGGACCGTAATCATCATGTCTTACTTCACAAATTGAAGCTGCCATACGACCTACACCAATTCCATAACATCCCATAATAGGATATTTTTCTTCACCATTTTCATCTGTATATTTGAAATTCATTGTTTTTGAATACTTTGTTCCCAGCTGGAAAATATTGCCAACTTCAATACCTCTTGAAATTGTGATTGTGTGCTTGCCACATTCAGGACAAGTTCCACCTTCTGTAATTTTTGCAAGGTCTAAATATTCAACTTCGCCATAATCTCTTTCAATGTTAAATCCAACATAATGCTTATCAACTTTGTTTGCACCAGTTGCAAAATTATCAACACCCTTTAATGAATTGTCAAATAAAACTGTAATCTTATCTGATAAACCAACAGGTCCGATAAATCCTGCATTTAATTCACAATCTGCTGTGATTTCAGCAGGGTGAATGTCACATCCTAATGCATTAACCAATTTTGTTTCATTTATGTCTAAGTCACCTCTGATAAATGCAACTATGTAGCTGTCATCTTCATTTTTCTGGTAAACTACAGCCTTGCAGGTATTTTCAGCAGGAATATTTAAGAATTCACATAAATCTTCAATAGTTCCCACACCCGGTGTTTCAACTTCTCTCATTTCTTCTTTTGGAAGCTTGTTTTCGTTATGAACGATACTTGGTGCTGCTTCAACATTGGCACTGTATCCACATTCAGGACAAATAGCAATTGAATCTTCACCAGCTGGTGTTAATAACATATATTCATGTGAAAGGCTACCACCCATCATACCTGAATCTGAAGCTACAACAGCTACTTCAGGAATACCACATCTTGCGAAAATTCTGTTATATGCATCATAGCACTTCTGATAATACTGTTCCAAATCTTCCTGTGATGTATGGAATGAATAAGCATCCTTCATTGTAAATTCACGTACACGAATAAGTCCTGCACGAGGTCTTGCTTCATCTCTAAACTTTGTCTGAATCTGGTAAATCATAAATGGATATTTTGCATAACTGTTGGCATATTCTCTTACTAACTGAACTGATGCCTCTTCATGAGTCATACCAAGAACCATCTTGCTTCCTGTTCTGTCTGTGAATCTTAACAATTCTGAGCCAACGCTTTCATATCTTCCTGACTCTTCCCAAAGTGAACCTGGAAGTGCAACAGGGAACAAAACTTCCTGTCCGTCAATTTTGTCCATTTCATCTCTGATAATGTTTTCTATTTTCTGTGAAATTCTTTTCATCGGCGGGAATTGAGAATAAATACCATTTGCTACGTTTTTAATATATCCACCTCTTACCATTAATGCATGACTGTCAATTAAGCAGCCCGCAGGTCTTTCTTTAAATCTGTCTCCCACTAATTTTGATAATTTCATCTTTTTTCTCCTAACAATAAAATTTGGTTAGCAGACATAAGCCCACTAACCAAGTAATTTTAATATATATTACCTAAAAAATCAACATTACTATGTATTATTATGATACTATTTACTTTTCAATATTGTTTCCACTCACATAATTTTTTATAAACGGAACCATACCATATGCTACAGAATATTTTCCAAGTGGACTATATCCTGCTATCAGAAAAATACTATTAATTGTAAAAAGATAAAAAATATACTTTACAAACAAATTACACCACTTTAATAAAGTTATCTCCCGTTCCTCTTCTCTTTTTCATATTCATAATTTGTAAACAAAACAAGGAATAAAACTATTGAATATAGTTCTATTCCTTGTTTACAACATTAAAATTTTTCTTTGTTTAACACTTTTTTTAAATGAGCACCATATGGAGATTTTCCGTATTTTTCAATTGCATTCTGTAATTGTTCATCACTTATCCAACCATTGTTATAAGCAATTTCTTCCGGTGATGATACAATTATTCCCTGTATGCTCTCTATCTGCTTTACAAATAATCCTGCATCTAAAAGAGAACTTACTGTACCTGTATCAAGCCATGCAAAACCTCGTCCTAAAAGTTCTACATCCAATAAATCTTCTTCCAAATACATTTTATTAAGATCAGTTATTTCCAATTCTCCTCTTGCACTTGGTTTAACTCTCTTTGCTTTTTCTACAACAGTATTATCATAGAAATACAAGCCGGTTATTGCAAAATTTGACTTTGGATTTTCGGGTTTTTCTTCTAACGAAACCACCTTCAAATCATCATCAAACTCAACAATTCCAAATCTTTGTGGATCATCAACCAAATATCCAAAAATAGTTGCTCTGCCTGTGTTTTCATATGCCTTCTTTAATCTTTTAACTAATCCGTGGCCATAGAAAATATTGTCACCTAAAATCATAGCACAACTATCATTACCAATGAATCCTTCACCTATAATAAATGCTTGTGCCAGTCCATCAGGTGATGGTTGAACTTTATATGATAAGTTGATTCCAAACTGACTTCCGTCACCTAATAATTTTTCAAAATTTGGTAAATCTTCCGGTGTTGATATAATCAAAATATCCTTAATTCCAGCTAACATCAATGTTGACAATGGATAATATATCATCGGCTTATCATAAATTGGTAACAATTGTTTACTTGTAACACTTGTTAATGGATACAGTCTTGTACCACTTCCTCCTGCTAAAATTATACCTTTCATATTTACACCTCAATTTCCACTCTTCCGCTAATTATAACTTCGTCAAACAAATCTTTATCCAAATTACTATTTGTCATTTCCTGTTTTCTAACTGTAGTATAATTACCATCCTGAGTTTCGTACATTAAAATATTATCTCCAGGCTGAAGACTTTCTTTACTAAAAGTATAAAAATCTCCTTCCTTTGTTACATCATATTTTTTATTATTTTCAATATTGAAGAAAAATAATTTCTTTATATCTTCTGACTTATTTACTCCCAATAAATATTTGTTTCCATCCTTCAAAAGAGTAAATCTGTTCTTTTGCTGAATAGTCAGAATTGAATATCTTGAATTGAAAGTAATAATCTTATCTCCAACTGTTAATGTTGTTACTTTTGCAAGTTCTTCTGTCAGTCTTGGAGTGTAATAAGTTTTTTCTTCATCCTTTATACAAATTGTATTAAGAACATAGGTTGAACAAGGCAACTCTGTTATGTCTACCTTTCTATCCACCTCATTATATGGCAACTCTATCTTCTTCTGATTAAAATATCTAGTATATACAAATACATTTTCAACAGATATTTTTTCTTTATCTTCTAATCCAACATAAATTTGCAAATCAATATATATCCTATCATTTTCATTTGAAATGCCTTTTACAGACAAAATACTATTACTTCTCAATACGCTGTTATACACATAAGGCTCAAGTGTTTTTACATTTAGGTCTGTAAACCATTTTTTTTCACGAATAAAATTATATATCTGCTTATATCTTTTTGCAAAAATTCTATCTGTTATATACTTTGTAGTAACCGGCATATCAGAGTTTCCCAGTAAATGTATAAAAAAAGCTTTATACTGCATAAGGAAAAATCTGTAACGGTTACATGCATCAACAAAATCCTGATATGTATTTTCTTCGTTTTCTTCATCTGCAAGATTATACAGCGGATAGTACAATCGAATTACACTATGTTCCCATATAGCTTTATTATAATCAAGATTTTTCTCAAAATCCTGTATACTTAGCTTTATCTGTGATTGAAATGAATCACATCTATCTGATATCATATGATATTCTGCTGTTTGGTCTGTTAATGAAATTTTTTCATCGTTTTTCTTTTTTCTCCAAAAGTATACGACATCTGTCAAAACACTAATTTTTTTTGCTCTCATAGCTGCTTTATACACAAATATTCTATCAGCTATAAGAAGATTTGCTGGCATTTCTATATGGTTACTTCTCAAGAAATCTGTTTTATACACAGCATTCCAATAAAAAACCTGATTTGTAAAATTTTCTATTTCTTCATCAGTAGAAAGAACTCTATTTTCTACAAATACATTATTTTCATCTGGTGAAATTAAAAAAGTATTCATAAATGCATTTGTTAATTTCATTGGTAAGCCTGATGCAAAATCTGAGCTATCCTGTTCAATTCTGGCAATAAGTTTTTTGTATGCACCATCTGCTACTATATCATCAGAATCAACTAATGCTAAATATTTACCATTGGCTTTTGCTATCCCTATTTGTGAAGAAATAGCACCACCTGAATTTGGCTTTACAATAAGATTAAACTGTGGCTTATCTTTAATATATTCTTTTATAACTTCCACTGAATTATCAGTACTTGAATCATCTATAACAAATACTTCATATGAATCAATTCCCTGTCTTTCAATAGAGCTTAAGCAATCTTCCAAATACTGTTCATTATTATAACTTAATACCACTACCGAAAGTGTTACTTTATTTTCCATTCTGAAAATACTCCTTTATCTTACTACATATAAATAATGCCTGTTCTTCTTCTAAATCAGCATATAGAGGTATACATAATATTTTCTTAGATATTTCCCTTGCAATAGGTGTTTCGTTGTAATCTTTAAACAACGGCATGTCATTTATTGCCGGGTAAAAATATCTTCTTGGGTAAATTTCGTATTTCTGTAAATATTCAGTTAACTCATCGGCTGAATACTCATCACCCTCTACAACTATCGGATAATATCCATAATTATACTTAACATTCTCTTTCTTTTTAAGTAGAACAAGCTGTTTTACTTCAGCTAATTCTCTATCATAAACTTCTACAATATGTTTTCTTTTTGCAATGTTATCTTCAAGGTGTCCCATATTAACAACACCCATTGCTGCAACAAACTCATTCATCTTTGAGTTTACTCCCTGATAAATTGTTTCACCATTTGACAAACCAAAATTAGATCTGGAAACAATTTCATCCAACATTTCCTTGGTTTTCAAAACAGCCATTCCGCCTTCAACAGAATTAAATACCTTTGTTCCATGAAGACTAAACATAGAAGCATCTCCAAATTTTCCAATATCAGTTCCATTCACCTGAACATTAAATGCATGCGCCGCATCATATACCACTTTTAGATTATACTTGTCTGCAATTTTCTGAATTTTTTCTACATCACATGGAGAACCATATACATGAACAGGAACGATTGCAACAGTTTTAGGTGTTATTAATTCTTCTATCTTATTAACATCAATATTATAATCTTCCCTAGTAATATCGCAAAAAACAGGTGTATGACCTGAATTTACAATTGCTAATGTCGTAGAAACAAATGTAAAAGAAGTTGTAATCACTTCCCCTGGCTCTATGCATGACAAAATATTTTGTAAAGTCATATGCCCATTACACTGTAAATCTATATTTTCATAGTCAAATTTTTTCTTCAATAAGTCTATAAACTTATGATACTTAGGTCCGAAATTTGTAATATGCTTTGTTTCCCATATAGATTTTATTTCTTCTGCATATTCCTCATATTCAGGCATTGCCGGTCTGGTAACAAATATCTTTTCCATGATTAATTAATACCTCCAATCAATTAAAGCACTCACACTGTCTAAGTCAAAAACTGGTATTTTACATTTTTTTGAAACATCATACCGCTCTCTAAATGCATCATCAATAAATATTGCATCTTTATGTTTTATGTACTCGCTTTTTAATGTTTCGTCTTTTATATGAATTATTTCATCAAATATAGTTTCATCTATATGATATTTCTGCAAACTTTCGTGAATATTTTCTGCATGACGTGTTAAAAGCTTAATCTTTTTGTTTTTATTTAAACATTGATAAATAAATGCCATTACTTCTGTATTAACAGTCTGCTTATAAGTTATCGTATCATCAAAATCCATATACACATAATTATAATCAATATTCAATACATATTTATTAGATAATGCTCGGTCAACTTCTGCATAATCTAATAAGTTATCAATTGCTTTAATATCATATCCCATAAGTTGATATACAGTATTTAAAATATAATTAAATCCTCTAACTCGGCTTGTAGACATACTCCCGGCTACTCTTGGTGCCATTTCAAGCAATTTATAATGACCGTTTCTGTCTAGTTTTACCTGAAAGAACCATACGCCGTCAAATACAATTTTTTCATTGATTGCATCAGCTATTTGTTTCACTTCTGCCGGTAGCTCAACAATTACTGAATTTACACTAATACCGGTTTTTATTCTTTTTCGCATTCGCATTGATGCAACAACCAATTCTCCTTTACGGTTTGTGAAACAATCAACGGTATATTCCTGTCCTGGCAATAACTCAGAAATAATGTATTCATCGTCCTTTCCCTTAAGTAAGTTTAGATCTTCCATTTTTTCTATTTGCATTATTCCCTGTGATCCTTGACCAATATCAGGTTTTGCAAATAATGGTAAATCCTTTTCTGTTATCTGACTCACTTTAAATGTCTCAGGTATGTACCATTCTCCCTGTAGAACTTCATAAGTTTTTCTCTTGGATCTTGCAATATCACAAGTTGTCTTATTTGATGTGGCAAGTTTACACTTTAGTTCATCTCTATGCTCTGATAAATATAATATTACATCGTCATACGCAGGAATTAACACATCTATATTATTATCTTCAATTATTTTATTAAGTTCTTCCATAAAAGTATCACTTGTTATAAAGGAAATTCCTTCTATGTAATTCTTGTATACCACACGTCCATGTGATGAAACTGAACTTAACCCTACCAGGTTAATATGTTTATCATATTTTAAAGCATTATGGACTTCCAAGCCAATTTCAGAACCACATGGAAATACTAAAACATTAATCATCTTAATCCTCTTTCAAAACTATATTTAATACTTTTTCACATGAATGTCCATCGCAATATTTTGCCATTTCATCACAAAAATCACGTAACTTACTATCATGTTCATAATCATATTGTTCAATATTTTCAATTGCATTTACTAAACTTTCATTGTCCTGCAATATTGGTCCTGGTAATGTATCCATTCCCACATACAACCCTCTTGTTTCATTAATATACTCATCTAAATCATAGGCATAGAACAAGATAGGTTTCTTTGCACTGGCGAAATCATAGAATACACTTGAATAATCAGTAATTAAAATATCAGCTATACATAACAATTGCATAATATCCTCTTCACCACTAACATTTAATAAGAAGTTTTTGTACTTATCATCTATTTCTAAGCTATCAGCAATTAAATGATGCAGTTTCACTAATACTACATATTCATCACCAAACTTTTCATACAACTGTTCCACATTAAATGGTAATTCAAAGTCATAACCTCTTACATAATCTCCCTGTAAGTCTCTCCATGTTGGTGCATAAACAATTACTTTCTTTCCTTCTATTGCCGGATAATCTTTATGCAGTCTTTCTACTGCAGCATCTTTTATCTTATCATTATAAAAGATATCATTTATAGGATATCCTTCCTTAATTAATGTTTTCTTAAATCTAAAAGCATTAACCAACTTTTCAGCACCATAGTCATTGTCTGCTAAGAAATAATCCCAATTCTGACTTTCTTTATACAAATTACCAAAAGCCTGTTTTTCAGGTCCCTCGCATTCAATATCAAATCCCAATTTTTTAAGTGGTGTGCCGTGCCATGTTTGAAGATAAATTGTTTCTTCTCTTTTCTTTTTAACAGGGAACAATATGTTATTTACCCAATATTTTGCTTTTGCTAAATAATAGAAATATTCTGAAGTTCCTCTCTCTACTAAAGTAACATTGCCCGGTATATTTTTGCTATCAGTATCAGGATATGCCCATACATACTTATATCCATCATACTTTGGATTACTTATCATATACTCATACAAGTATTTAGGGTTTCCTGTATAATTCTTTCCTAAGTTTGCTTCAAAGAAAATTAAATTTTCGTCAACTTCCTCTGTCTTTAAAGTTTCAAAATACTTTTCTCTGCCTGTTTGGAATCTAATTCCTTTTTCACATTCGTCCTTTGACGTATAGTATATATTTAAGTTATATTGATTTTCACCTAAATAAAACGCCATCACTAATCCCTGATCTAATTCTTTAATATATAAATATCTTTCTTTTGTTGAATAATCAGCGAATTTCTTAACTAAAAATCCTGTTTCCTTAAATCCACCAACGTATTCTACACCCAATCTGAAGTTTAATCTTGCATTATAATACAAATATGGCAATAACTTGTCCATATCAATAATAACACTTCCCTCAACAATTCTTTCAGGGGTATCTATTGCTATACTATCAATTTGTATACTTTTTTTTGAATAATTGTCTGTTAAATAAATATGTATTCTTTGAATCTTTGATAATAGTGAGCATACCTTAAAATTCAAAACAATATTTCCGTTTTTCTCTTCTACATTACAATCAGAGGTAAAGGTATTTTTACCTAAATCAAAATCATACTTTTCGCCATAAATATATTGATTATCTTTATTGCTAATTAACAAAATCTGTCTGTCAAAAAAAGTAAGAACATTGCCATATGCTTCTGATAATACGTAATCTTCTACATTTCTTGTTCTAGGTTGAACTAATTTTAACCAGTTTGTTTCTAATTTCTTACTATTTTTTCCATATATCTCAAACTCAAATATATATCTGTCTATTAAATTTATTTCTCTATTCAAAAATTCATTTACATTATCAATTATTATTTGCTGTCCTATTTTATACTCTGCAACTTTTTCTCTATCATTTGTTTTTAATGCTTTAATGTACAAAACAAACTTGTCGCATTTTTTTGCATCTTTGTTGAAGTTGATAATGAATTTGTTATCACTTGCCTCATATGAAATTCTTTCAATATATTTGTATGCAGGCTTTATATTCTGTATCTTCACCTTTAATTTACTTGGTTCAAATTTATAATTGTTATTATTTGAAGAAATATATATTTTCGAGAACTCTTCTCTTACAGACATCTTATTATTTGTTATGGATGTTGTGCTAACAGGATAATAAATTCCATTTCCAATACATACAACCTGTAATTCACCATATTCTTCAAAAAGTTCAGCATAATTATCTAGATTTATTTTTCCAGCTAAATCTTTATCAAAAATAACATTATACTCTTTATCTACTAATACGAACTTAATGTTATTTGATTTGTTATCAAGCGCATAAATTTTTGTATTAATTTCCAATGCATCTTCTAATGTTGAAAATTCAATTAAAACATATTCATTATCAGCTTTATTGTATGTTTTTCCACTAATCTTTAAAACTGCATCTTTTACTTCTATATTATCTAATTCTTCACCTTCAAAAGATGCTGTTTTTGAATATCCATTAACCAATGCTTTAAAATCATTGTTTCTTACTAATTTAAGAGTGCTATTGTTTAAACTAAGTCTTACCTGACCATTTTCACTTTCGACTTTATTGTTAGCTTTTCCCCAAACAAATGTCCATTGAGAATACTTGCTATTTTTGTTCTCAATAATAATATCTTCATTTTCAATGTATGCTACTAAATGTGGCATCAAGTTTTCTCTTAATTTTCTACCAAATTTACTTTTTATTATTTTTAAGTAAACCTTTTTAATTACTCTCTTAATCATTCTTCTTCCCACTTCTATTTTATTATCTTTTTTAATACGCATATAAGCACATATCTAATGAATTATACCATATTTTAGCATTGTTTACAATGTTGCCAGGTTATAACCAATGAATGATGTATATTATACTGTGACAAATATCAGTTTATGACCAACGCTCCTATAAGACAAAAAGATTAGCAGATTCTTTTGTAGTATCCGCTAATCCTTTAATATTTCTTATTATATGTTATCTATTCTCATACATTTCTTTATAATAATTCTGATATTCACCTGAAATAATTGTCTTCCACCACTCCTTATTATCTAAATACCACTGAATAGTCTTTTTAATTCCGTCTTCAAATTTTGTTTCAGGAAGCCAACCTAATTCATTATGGATTTTTGTTGGATCAATAGCATAGCGCATATCATGCCCTTTTCTATCTGTAACGTAAGTAATCAAGCTTTCAGGTTTTCCAAGCTCCTTGCATATAATTTTTACAATGTCTATGTTCTTCATTTCATTGTGACCACCTACATTGTAAACCTCGCCTACTCTACCATTTCTAATAATTAAATCAATTGCTCGACAATGATCTTCAACATATAACCAATCACGTACATTTAATCCCTCACCATATACTGGTAAAGGTTTATCTGCCAATGCATTTGCTATCATTAATGGTATCAATTTTTCCGGAAAATGATATGGCCCATAGTTATTAGAGCAACGACTAATTGTCACCGGAAGTCCATATGTTCTATGATATGCAAGAACAAGTAAATCCGCTGCAGCCTTAGAGCTACTATATGGGGAACTTGTATGAATTGGTGTTTCTTCAGTAAAAAATAAATCAGGTCTGTCTAATGGCAAATCTCCATAAACTTCATCTGTACTTACCTGATGATATCTCTTTATTCCATACTTTCTACAAGCATCCATCATTACCGCTGTTCCCTTAATATTTGTATCTAAAAATACTTCCGGATTTTCAATTGAACGGTCTACATGTGATTCTGCTGCGAAATTCACAACTATATCAGGATGTTCTTCCTCAAATAGCTTATAAATCTCCTCCCTGTCACATATATCAATTTTACAAAAACGGAAATTAGGATTATCCATAACCGGTTCAAGTGTAGATAAATTTCCAGCATACGTAAGTTTGTCTACGCAAACAATTCTATCTTCCGGATGTTCTTTTAACATATAAAAAATAAAATTACTTCCAATGAACCCTGCTCCACCTGTCACAATAATTGTCATTTTATTTCCTCCAAAACATAATAATTTTCTCTTTAATCTTTTCATATTTTAACACGAATACTATTAAGTGGCAACACATCTTACATTATTAAAAAAGCACATAACTTACATTGTTTTGGAAAACTGCTCCTCTTGCTTTACCTGAAATCAGTCCATTTAACTTCTTGTTAATATAAGAAAACTGTTAAAAACATCCACCTCGCCGTACCCCCACTGTCTGTTTGGATAGTCTATATTCCTTTCTCGCCTTGCTCCCCTGATTAAATAATTCTTCACCGATATTCCATTCATATAAGGATCATTGCCATTTACAATTCCCCACTGAAACATTTGTGCGCAACAACCGGCAACCAAAGCTGTACTTACCGAAGTCCCTGTTTTTCTTGTAAAACCACCCTGTAGTATTGCCTCTCTTCCCACAGACGGTCCAAAAACATTTACCGCAGGTGCTACCATGTCAGGCTTCACTCTATCATCAATTGTAAAGCCCCTTCCGGATTTGCTGTAAATACTATTGGCAAAATTATCATATCCCCCTACCGATATAACTCCTGTGGCACTTGATGGAACTGTCAGCGTCGTGTCAGGATTAGGTTTTAGAAAATAGGTATCATTAACCATATACTGCCTTAAATTTGTCCATATATTAAACTCGCCATTAAGAATATTACTTCCATAAACTTTTATGGTCCAAATGCCTGGTGTTGGATTTATCACTCTCATAAAAATAAGTTCTTTTCCACTACCGAATTCCACAAGTTTGTAAAAAACCTCAATTACAGTATTTTCCAAAAGGAAACTTACTCGCTCACTTGTGCCCTTTCTTGAAGGGATTCTTTGAATGTTTTCTCCCAATGGAGAAGTAAATCCTACCGAAAAAATATCCGGGGAATTTGCCCACAATTCCAAAACAAAACCTCTGGCATTTTCACCTACCTGTATTTCCACATCGTCTGTTTCATCCTCTAAGATTTTCCCTTGATAGTGCAAACGTTCATTACTTTCATTTCCTGTAGGAACAACAACACATTCACCAATGTATTTTCCTAAATCGCTTAAAAATCTTGCCCCCGGTGTTCCTCCTGCCCTATCACCATTAGCACTCCCCAGTCCAAGCACAATTACAAGTGGCATATCATATTTAATTCTAAGGCTCCTTAAATAAGCTGCCGCCAGCATAATGTCATTTTCCTGAAAAGCGATTTCATCATTTTCAACTAAATAATATTCCTTTAAATATCTTTTTGCCGGTTTTAATTTAACCATAGCAATTACACTTTCCGGTGCACTTCCAATAAAATCCTGCTGCTCATTATAACTTCCGCAGGCAACACCAGCCAAAAAAGTTCCATGACCGTTTTCATCTGTATGGTTGACAATTTCCAACGGATTCTCATTTTCTAAAGCTTCGTTTATTTCCTCCATACCATATTCCGTTCCATATAAAAAACCTTCAGGTGGATTCCCGCTATTAACGGTTTGATCCCATATATTAATTATCCTTGTTCTTCCAACGGAATTTTTAAAAGCATCATTTGTATACTCAATCCCCGTATCAATAAAACCAACTATCACGCCTCTCCCCGTCAGTTCAAAACCTGTCTGATTTTGCAGTCTTACTGCACCCGTTGCAGAAACGGAAGTAGAATCCATTAAGCCGTACAATTTTGGTATTGCCGTATAAGGATAGTCCCGTTGTTCAAAACCGGCTACGTTTTCCAAGTTCTCATTTACTACAAAATATCTGTCCCCAATTATTTGCGGACAGTAGTCCCTGTATTGTTCAATTGCATTTTCTCCTCTACCATCAAACTCTACAATATAATCCCCATATTCCTCGGACATTATACGTTCTCTACAATCTGCCATTGTAACTCCCTACATAAATAATTCTTTACATTATATTTTCTAAAAAAACATTTATACATCCATATTTATGCAAAAAGAGCCATGGCAAATCACATTTGCCACAGCTCCATTTAATGTTTCTATTTAAATAGAAATTCATTAGTTTTGCTCCACTTTGTGTAAATCTTTTTCTTGCCCTTGTACTTATATGCTCTTATTTTAATCTTGCACTTAGCTGCTGTTTTCACTTTCAGCTTCTTGGCTGTTGCAGTTATCTGCTTTCCAAGTTTAGTGTAAGCACCGACATACTGAGCTTTCTGATTAACCTTCAAAGTCTTTTTGCTCTTTTTAGTTTTTCCATAAACTGTTACCTGTACCTGATAGCCTTTAGCTCCTGAAACTGCATTCCATGTTGTACCATATAACAAATATGGTTTAATCTTATTGAAGTTCGCCTTATATTTAATCTTAGTTGTGCTATCAAATGCTTTCTCTTCAAGCTTTAAGCCCGGTTTCAAAGTAACACTGGCTATTTTTGTCTTATGGAAAGCTCCTGCTTTAATAGTCTTTACACTCTTTAAATCAATCTTCTTAAGTGCCACACAATTTTCAAAAGCCTGCTTACCCATATCAGTTGCTTTTTCTAAATTAATTGTTGTCAATTTTTGATTTCCATAGAAAGCCATTTCACCTACAGTTGCAATCTTGTCACCTACTACTTTCTTCAAATTTGTACATTCAAGAAATGTAAGTTCTCCAACCTTAGTAACATTATTCAAATCAACTTCTTTTAACTTCTGGCAGCCACTGAAAATTGCATCGTCTAACTCAGTTATTTTTGCGGGTACCTTAAACTCTTCAATTTCACTTTTACGAAATGCTAATGCGTTGATTTTCTCAATATTGTCATTTAAAGTAATATGGCTGATTTTTGCATCGTTAAATGCATATTTCCCGATTTCTGTTACTTCCTTTGGTACTTCAAAAGTTCCTTCTTCATTCTTTGCTGCCGGATATAGTAATAGCTGTTTTCCATCTTTTGAGTACACAACACCATCTATTGATTTATATTTCGGATTATACTCCGCCACAGTTACTTTGTCTAAATATTTCAAATGTGAATCAATGCTGTCACCATCAGGTAATTCTCCTGTATAATCCTTGTCAATATATAGCTTAGAATAAAGCACGTCATCTGTATTCTTTAAATAGTCGTTGATGTTTACTTCCTTGCCCACATATTTACTTGCCTTTACCATCTGTGGTTCAATAACTAATGCCAGTGCTAAAACAAATATCATTATTTTCTTCATATACTTCTTCATATTCAAGCCCTCCTCTCTACTACACTAATTTCATTTTATATTCCTTACTTCTACTAATAAATTGTCCGTCTGAAAATAAACTTACTTTTATTAAGAAGTTATTCATCTGCAAATAAGCTTTCTCCTATTAAGAAATTATTCTCCTGCAAATAAATTTTGTTAATCAACAACTGCATATTTGCTTCTGTATGTGCTCCATTTTGTATAAACTTTTTTGTTTTTCTTAAGTTTATAGCCTCTAATTTTTACTTGGAAATTAATTATTTCACTGCCATTAATTTTCGCATTAACTTTAAGCACTTTCTTTTGTAATTTCTTGCTAAGCTTGTTACCCTTAAGTGTAGATTTAATGTAAACCTTATTTTTAGGAGCATTTTCATCAATTACTTTTATTGTTACCTGATAACCTTTTGCACCTGTAATTTTATTCCATCTCTTGTAGCTCAGAAGATATGGTTTAATGCTTGTAAAAGTTTTGTTGTAGTTTAATTTAACATTTGTGTCAAATGCCATCTTTCCAAGTTTCATGCCTGCCTTTAAATTAACTGATTTAATTCCTGTGCCACTGAATCCATATTCACCTATTTTCTTAATCTTACTAAGGTCAATTTTTTCAAGTAATTCACATGATTTAAAAGCATTGTCACCAATAACAGTTACATTATTTAAATTAACTGTCTTTAATTTCTTGCATCCACTAAAAGTTCCATCGTTAATCTTTGTCACATTTTTAGGAATAACAACATCCTGAATTTCAGTTAAAGCAAAAGCTCCTTCTTTAATTTCCTTAATATTGTCTGTAAATGTAATCTTACTTAATTTTGTTCCTGCAAATGCACCATTCCAAATACTTTCAATTGTATCTGGTACAGTAAACTCTGAAAGTTCTTTTTGTTTTGGGTAACCATATAATTTCTTTCCGTCCTTTGATACTAAGGCTCCCTCAACAACTTTGTACTTTGGATTATCCTCAGATACAACAATGTTTTTCAAATTTGTCATATCAGGTATAGGTCCAATATAGTTTTCATCCAAGTACATTTGTGCATATGTTACGTTTTCTTCCATATTCTCAATGTTAGTAAGTTCCTCAACATTTTTTGTTTCTGCTGCTGATAACTTAAGCCCCCATTCTCCTGTTGCTGTTATTGCCAGTGCAAATGCCAACATAACAGATAACATTTTTTTAGTTACTTTTTTCATGGTCCTCTCCTCCTTCTTTTTATGTTTAACTATTATACGTAATGTAATACTATTTTATTGCAGTCATTAAAAGTTTTTTTATATTTTTTGCTTTTTTATTTCAACTTTCCTTTTTTTAATTTATATATGTAAATACTTGTGCACCATATGCTGTCGATTTTATACAACCACTTCCATATTTACTTTTCAAGAAAGTATTTCTATCAATAGCACCTGTTCCCCAACCATTAGTTCCATTTGCATCTGGTTCTTTTCTCGAATTAGATATAACAAATCTATTTGCCTTGAATCCATCAGTGTATTGACTTTTTATAGTATCGTTAAATGTAGACAAAATACCATGGTGTTGAATTTTTAAGTCATTTGCGGCCAATTGAACATTTTTATTTCCCATTTTGTTTGTGTCAAGTAATCGTTGGCAACTTTCCTTTTCTCTTTTTCTATACGATTATTATCTACTTTTTTGTATGCCAAATAAACCCTGTCGGGTTTCTCTTTATGTTTTTTAACAGAATACTTTCTTAAATATTTTTCTTGATTCAGTCTGCACTGCATCCCTTATCGGTACATTTCCATTCATTAAGTCAATGTATCTGTTTCCCTTTCCGTCTTTTTTCGGAGCCTTTGCTGCACTTATGGTTTCTATTATTTCCTGCATCTGCATCGTGAATACCAGTCCGTCTGTATATCTGTCTATAGTTTCTATCAATTCCCTGTTTTCCCTTCGATACAATGCCTTTGCCAGGTTATTTGCTCCTGATTTTGACCATCTCATTCTACGATGTTTCATTCTTAATGTTATTACCGTACAGTTCTGGTTTTCCTGAACTCCCAACCCCTTATATACCATTCCTTTTGGTGGGGCAGATATTTCTATTCCCCTTTTGTCATAAGGTAACAGTCCTTCTTTGTTATTGGCAAGATATTTATATAACTTCATTGCTTTATTACTTCGGTTGTCTTTTTCATCCGGACTTTCAACACTTGTTGCGTATATCTGGATGTATTTAAGCATTTCTTCCATTTTCTCTTCCTCAAACAGTTGCCTTATGTCTGTCTGTGCCTTCTTATCCGTTATTTTTCTCAGTATTTCCTGATATATGTGATAACGGTCAAGCTGAAAAATTACATCAGGATCGTATTCGTCTTTTATCCAACTCCCTCCATCTCCGTTAAGTATTCGCTGTCCGATTTCATCAGCATTGTATTTCTTTCTGATGCATGCCTCACGTTTTTGGTGAAACTCACTGCTTTCTTCCATTCCCGCAAGCATGTGTTTTCCCACAAGAGTGCTTCGTTTCTGTTTTTCCTTTTCCTCATCCCAACCTTCATACATCGTGAAAACTTTCATTTCCTGCTTCTTTGTCTTTTTATGCTTTTTGTCCTGCATGTTCAGCCACACACCGTCCATTTCCTCAAACAGCACTGGTATCTCCCTTTTCCCTTCCGACTGATCCGCATTCATCTGTTTTACCGCATGTTTTTCTTCCTCACTTATTTTTTCTCCAAGACGCTGTATCACGTTCCACACACCTGCGGCACTTATGCTCTGACCGCACGTACTGCTTATTGTTTCCGCAGTTACACGATATGGTGTCTCCGTTACCGCCATTACAATCTTTTCCGCAAGATTTTTGGAAATCATACCTATCTTATCCATCTGCATTGCCTCATCCAACAGATATACATATGCCTTTTCTCCATCCGGTGTGATTGTTCCGTATATTCTCCGACTGTATTCAACAGTACCGTAAACTGTCTTTATGTTGGTTTTTCTTTTTCCCTTATCCCTGTAAGATTTTCTTTCTCTTTGTTTTGCAAGCTCGTCATCATATGTTTCCAGAATCATCTTTGTAATTTCACAACCAAGTTCACATACATGTTTAAACACTTTTTTCTCTAACTCCTTGAAAGAAATCTCTTTTTCAGCTAAACTATTAAACATCATACAGCCTCCTTTACGTATTTTTCTGAGCAGTTAATATCATAAATAAAAAAATGGGAAGTGGTTTTTTCTACTTCCCATTTTTTTATTTATTTTTTGCCAACTAAAATTTTACACTAACCTCCCTTCTGTTCGTTGTTTCGTTGCTCCACTTTGTATAAATTTTCTTTTTGTTCTTTTTAGTGTATGCCCTAAAGCTAAATTTTGCATCTGCGTTTTTTATCTTCCACTTTTTAACTATCTTATTCATTTTCTTTTGAGTTTTTCCATAAGCCCGCATGTAACTCTTTTTTGTATTAACAATCAGTGTTTTGTTTTTTTTCTTATTCTTGCTATCAAATATTTTTATTTTAAGCTGATATCCCTTTGCATTGGCAACCTCATTCCACATGTATCCTGTAAACATATATGGTTTTATTTTTTTGAAAGAAATACCATAGTCAAATGTTGGCATACAGTCAAATGTATCCGCACCTATTTTGATTCCATTTGTTAAGTACACCTTTTTTAAATTAGTTTTTCCCCAAAATGCAAAACGACTAATCTTTTTTAATTTTTTTCCTGTTACCGTTTTTAAGTTTTTGCATGAATAAAAAGCACTTTTTCCAATACTCTCAACATTTTTTAAATCTATTGTTTTTAGTCCATTACAATAATTAAAGCATCTTGATTTTATTTTTTTTACATTATTAAGGTCTATGTTCGTTATTTTGCTGCTTGAAAAAGCCGCAGCCCCTAATGTTTTAACTTTATCCGGAATCTTAACTTCTAAAATGCTACTACCGTCAAACGCCTTTTGAGAAATAGTATTAATCTTATTCCCCATTTTCACTTCTTTTATTGCAGTTTCCTTAAAAGCCATCTTTCCTATTTTTTCAACAGTTTCCGGTATTGTGTAGCTGCCTCCTACATTTTTCTTCCTTGGGTAATATAATATCTGTTTCATGTCTTTTGAAAAAACAACGCCATCAACTGATGCATATTTAGGATTGTCTTTATCTATTGTGATTTTTTCTGTGCTATTTATGAAAACATGAAATAACTTTTCCAGACTTCCTGTGTAGTTTTTTCCGATTACTATTTCCCTGTAATCTCCCGGATTATTCAACTGGTCAATTTTTTCAATATTCACACTATCATAGATTCTTTCAGAGGCATTTGCCAAATTTGGTTTCATAACCAAAGAAGTTGCTACTGCCATAAACATTATAAAACTACTTTGTAATATCTTTTTCATATTATCACCTGCTTTCTAACACCATTCAGAATCAACTGTGTCATATGTCATATAATCGCTCCAATTTGTATATATTTTCTTATTTTTCTTATACTTAAAAGCTCTTACTTTTGTTTTTATGATATATTCTTCGTATTCAGAAAAGAAATATATTTTTCCAAATTTGTTGATAGTAAAATTATATTGAAGCTCTTTCAATTGCCTTGTCATTTTTCTTTCAATTTTATTATCAAACTCATTAGATTTAACTGTTCCCTTTACGGTTCTTTTATCTTTTGGGCATGACATGTCTTTTATTATTACTTTAACTTCATATCCTTTAGCTGCCTTGATTTTATACCATTTATAACAGCTATAAACATATGGTTTTATCTGGGTAAAACTCTTTTTATGCTTAATTGAAACGTTGGATTGAATTGCATGAATCTCTAGTTTTACTTTTTGCTTAATAACAATCTTTTTTAACCCTGTATTTTCAATTCCATGGCGGTCAACTTTTTTAACATTATCCATTTTCAAATTTTTTAGTTTTTTACAATATGTAATTGCTTTATATCCTATATATTTTACTTCAGACAAATCCAGACTTGTTAGTGTTGAGCAATTATAAATAGCATCTGATTCAATACTTTCAACACCATTAGGCACAACAAAGCTGTTTGTTTTTTCACTTGGAAGATAATATAGTTTTTTTCCGTCTTTTGAATAAAGTACCCCATCAATTGCCTTATACTTAGGATTATCCTGTGATACAACAAATGATTTTGTACAATTTACAGTTACCTGATTTAAGTTAGTCCTAATATCATAAACATAATCTTTATCAATATATATTTGATCATATAATGTATCATCTTTTATGTTTTCGATATTAGTCAATTCTTTAACTCTTTTCACCCCTTTTCCTTTAACTTCCGTAAATGGTGCAATTATAATACTTAGTGTACAGATTATCATTGCTAAAACATTAATAGTTGCTAATAGTTTTGCTGATTTCTTATTCTTCATGACAATACCTCCTTTTGTTTATACTTTTTAAACGTAGATAACGACCAAAATATTGCAGCGAAAATTTTTTTGCAAAAATTTTTTTTGAGTTTTTTTAGCAAAGGTTTAGTAAATTTTTTAGTAAAATTTTAAATTTGCTATAATTGGTTAAAAATCTTACGTTACAAAAAAAACCACAATCTCTTTATAAAGGGACTGTGGTTAGGTTAATTTAGTATTACATATACTTTTTAATTATAAAATTCAAGCCTTTCACATCCCATTTTCTATTTCTCCGTTCACTTTTAATGTACTTAAATATTACCATTTTTTTCCATATATGTATACCATTTTTTTATTATTTTCTTTTGTTCCAATAAGTTTCCACAATAAAAGACTGCCGCTAAGCGACAGCCTCCTTATTTTTTATTCTATTAAATCCTGTCCACGCATTCCAATTTTAGGTCCGCCTGTTCCGTTAATATATTCCTCTGTTACTGTAACTGTTCCAATATGTGGATCCTTTGGAATTTCGTACATTATATCCAACATAAATTCTTCAATAATAGATCTTAATGCTCTTGCACCTGTGTCTTTTTCAATTGCCTTTTTCGCAATTGTTTTAAGTGCTCCTTCTGTAAATTCAAGTTTTACTTCATCAAGTTCAAGGAGTTTTTGATACTGTTTAATAATGGCATTCTTTGGCTCTGTAAGAATCTTTACAAGCATTTCCTCGCTTAATCCATCTAAAGTAAATACAATCGGAAGTCTTCCAAGAAATTCCGGTATCATACCAAATTTTCTTAAATCTTCTCCTGTTACTTTTTTCATTACAGACTTATCATTGTCGTATTTGTCGCTTAAGTCGCCTAAGAAACCAATTGCTGACTGTTTGTTCAAACGTTCTTTAATAATACCCTCTAAATCAGGGAACGCGCCACCACATATAAACAGAATGTTTTTTGTATTAACTGTTGCAAGTGGCACCATTGCATTTTTGCTTGTTGCACCAACAGGCACTTCCACTTCGCTACCTTCTAAAAGCTTCAACATTCCCTGCTGAACAGACTCACCACTTACATCACGACTTCTGGCTGAATCTTTCTTGGCAATCTTATCAATTTCATCAATGAAAACAATACCTGTTTCTGCTCTTTCCACATCGTTATCTGCTGCTGCAAGAAGTTTTGATATAACGCTTTCTATATCATCGCCAATGTATCCGGCCTCTGTAAGAGATGTGGCGTCTGTTATGGCTAGTGGCACATCCAATAATTTTGCTAAAGTTTTAACTAAATATGTTTTACCACAACCTGTAGGTCCAATCATTAACATATTAGATTTTTCAATTTCGATTTCGTCCATTGTGTTTGTTGCAACTCTCTTGTAGTGGTTGTATACTGCAACAGACATTACTTTCTTTGCATAGTCCTGACCAATTACATAATCATCCAATTTTTCTTTTATAATATGAGGTGCAGGAATTTTATTTATATCAAATATCGGTTTGCTTTCTTCGCTTTTTTTCTTTTTCTTTAACTTCTGTTTATTAGGAATTTCCCTTTTAAAATCCTCAGGGTTCATCATGTGTATGCCCGGCATATTTAAAAGATTCTTCAAATCTTCATCGCTAATTTTTACATTCATTCCCATTCCCATATTCTGAAAACTGTCAAAACTTTTCTGAAGGCAGTCTGCACATACACAAATGCCTCCCGGCATATCTATCATTTTACCTGCTTTGCTTTCAGGTCTTCTACATACATAACAAATTTTTTCATATTCATCTTCCTTGTTGTCTTCACTTTGAGAATTATTATCACTGCTCTGTTGTTCAGTTACTTTTTTATCAGCATCCTTATCCTGTGATTCATTAATTTCATTTTCATTTTTTTCAAGTTCTTTATCTAAATCCTTATCGCTCATATAAGTACCTCTCTTTTTGTCTTTTTCACCTATGGAGTTTATCACATTTTTTAATACAGAAAAAGACTAAGTTATTCATTTTTTCTGAACCAACTTAATCTTTTTCCACATATGATATATTTAAATAATGAATTCTATTACTAACTCTCACTCAAGATGCAAGTTTCAATTAAATTCTAATAAGAAATTGTAAATTTGTGATTTCTCATTGTAATTTACTGCTCTGCCTGAGTTTCTGAATTTGTTACATCGCTTTTCTTTCCAAGTGTTACTGTAACTTCTTTTTCCTTGTAAGTTCTTCCACTTGCGTAGGCAATAGTAACTTTAATCTTTTCTCCCGGCTGGTAGTATTGAATAATGCTCTGAAGTGATTCCATTGAATCTACTTCCTGACCATCAAATTTTCTAATAATGTCACCAGACTGGATTCCTGCCTTGTCTGCAGGACCGTTCTTTGTTGTTTCATATACATAAACACCTGTTGGCATCTGATATGCTTCTGAAATATCTGGTGTCACATCATACTTACTTGTTATACCAAGATATCCCTGCTTGTCGGCAGCTAATTTCTGTCTTGTTGTCTTTGTTTCAAGATTGCTGATGATGCTCTTAACTGATGTAATAGGAATTGCAAATCCCATTCCTTCTACACTGGCACTTGTTGATGAACCACTTGATGAATATTTTGCAACGTTTATTCCAATAACTTCACCTTTTGAGTTTAATAATGCTCCACCACTGTTACCACCGTTAATAGCTGCATCTGTCTGTAAAAGCTTCATTGTTTTATTTTCAATAGTTGCTTCTCTATCCTTAGCACTAATGATACCTGTTGTAACTGACTGGCCATATCCTAATGCATTACCAATGGCAACAACGCCTTCGCCAACGCTTACCTTGTCTGAATCTCCTAATGTTGCTTTCTTAATTGTATTTAAGGTAGCCTTTGGTATATCTTTTAACTTAACTGCTACTACTGCAACGTCCTTAGTTGAGTCTGTTCCTTTAATATAACCGTCAACTGCCTTGTCTGAACTCATGCCATCAAACTGAATCTTTAAGCTGTCAGCATCTTCGATTACATGGTTGTTAGTTACGATTAATAATTCGCTATCTGTCTGGTCAACAATAATTCCTGAACCTGCTGCCTGCTGTTTGTATGTGCTACCTTTGCTGTTTCCATCACCGCCGCCAAAGTAATAATCATAAATTGAATCATAATTATTTGACTGCATAACTGTTGTACTTGTAATTGCAACAATTGATGGCATTGTGTTACTAACCACTTTTGATACATCTGTTACAACAACTGAACCTGACGTACTTGATGAATCTGAAGTATCAGTAGAATTAGTTGATCCTATATCAGCATACTTCTCAGCAGTTGTTTCCTTTGTTGATGAAATATTTGTTGTCCCTGAGTTTCCGCTTAAAATAAAAGTAATTGCTGCAGTACATCCAACTATAATAACTACTGCTGCTACAGCTATTATTACTGCTATCATTCCTTTATTATTTTTTTTGTTGTTCTGTCCATTATTTTGGTTGCTGTCCTGGTTGTTATAATAATTATTGTTATCCTGATTCTGATAATAATTATTATTGTCACCGTTTTCATAATATCCGTTTGTATTCTGCTCTGACATTGTAACCAATCTCCTTTCACACTTTATTGTTTATCGTATATCTAGAAGTATAAAGTCGATATGTGATTATTTTGTGTTTTAAATGTTAAAATAAAACGTTTTAGTAAAAATCACTTTTTCCTTTGTCATCATAGTCAAAGCTACTTTCAGTTGTTTCAGGCTGCTTGCCATCTTTAGAAGTAGAAGTTCCATCTACCTTTTCTGTTGGATTAAATCCTGCGCTGTTTTCACTAATTCCTGTTTTTGAAGTTACTGCATAATCTACAGAATTAACATTCTCTGTAGGAACATAATTCTTTTCACCATAAAGATACTCATGCAATTTAGAAACATTATTGCTTAATCCACTTGCCACAACATAACTTGTGCGATCAAATGTTCCTGTCTGTAATGTTGATGGGAAACCTGTACTTCCTGACAACTTAAAATCAAAAATGATTGGTAACAAATTAACAATTTCATCAAATTTAAAACTTGTTGTAATAATCTGTCCCTTTGCATTTTTATCATTTAATACTGTTTCGACCATTCCCTGAAGTTCGCTTACGCCGGCTTTTTTAGCTTTTTCTACTAATTTTTCCATTACAGAACGCTGACGTGCTGCTCTTCCGAAATCGTCTGAAACAGGCTCGCCTGTCTTTGGATCGTAGAATGTTGCTTTTCGTATTCTACAATATGTTGTTGCCTGTATTCCATTTAACTTAATATTTTTTCCGCTATGTGCAACCTGTGGTGCATACTGACCTGTTGAGCTAATTGTACTCTTTAAATGGTGATTAAGCTGTGCAAGTTCATCGTCAGTTAAATTAACTGTTATACCACCTAATTTAGTAATGATGTCTGCAACGCCACCGAAATTAACTGTTACATAATCTTTCAAGTCCAAATCTAAATTCAGATTCAAAGTGTTAATGGCACCTTCCGGACCACCGTAAGAATATGCTGAATTAACTTTGAAGTATTGGTTAATTGTTCCTGTCTTGTCACAAATTCCAAGCATTGTGTCCCTGTAAACAGATACCATCTTAACTTCTTTTGTTGTGTTGTGAATACTAACAATTAAAATAGAATCACTGTTTGATGTGTCAACTTCACCTTCTCTTGAATCTACACCAAACAAAACAAAGTTTGTGTATTCCTGTGAATAGTTGTATTTTAATTTGTTAGTCTTTAAATTCTTGCTGTTAAAATTCTTATCTAATACGCTGTCTGCATACGCCTTGCTTCCCATCCAGGATATAAACTTCTTTCCTATAGAAGTTGTTGCTGCTGCTTTTACCAATTCTGTTTTAACACCTGGTACAAACATAACCACTGCAACTGAAATAAAAATTATTCCAAAAATCACTTCTAAGGTAGTCATTATTCTTCTGAATATCTTTAGTTTTTTTAATTGTTTACCTGGATTTTTAATAGTCTTATTAGAACTCACCGGCTTTCTCCTATCATATGTTTTTTATCTATTTATCATTATATCCATTTGGATTCTTTTTCTGCCAATTCCATGAATCTTCGCACATTTCCTTGATTCCGTTTTTAGCTTCCCAGCCAAGTTCTTCCTTAGCTAATGTTGCATCTGAATAACATTCAGCAATATCGCCTGCTCTTCTTGGTGCAATTACATACGGAATTTCTTTTCCTACAGCCTTACTTACATTGTTAATTACATCAAGTACGCTGTATCCTTTTCCTGTACCTAAGTTGTAAATCTTAAGACCAGGATTTTCTTCAATCTTCTTAATTGCCTTAACATGACCGTCTGCTAAATCTACAACATGGATGTAATCTCTTACGCCTGTGCCATCAGGTGTTGGATAATCATTTCCAAAAACATTAACCTGTGGCAACTGACCAATTGCAACCTTCATTACATAAGGCATTAAATTGTTTGGTATACCATTTGGATCTTCACCCATTAAGCCACTCTTATGTGCACCAATTGGATTAAAGTAACGAAGTAAAATAACATTCCATTCAGGATCTGCTTTCTGAATATCTGTTAAAATCTGCTCAAGCATTGACTTTGTCCAACCATAAGGATTTGTACACTGGCCCTTTGGACATTCTTCTGTAATAGGTACTTCTTCAGGATCACCGTAAACTGTTGCTGATGAGCTGAATATAATATTCTTAACACCATATTCTCTCATAACTTCACACATATTTATTGTTCCTGAAATATTATTCTTATAATATTCTAATGGTTTTTCTACAGACTCTCCTACTGCTTTTAAGCCTGCAAAATTGATTACTGCAAAAATTTTATTTTCTTCAAAGATTTCTCTCATCTTTGGCTGGTCTGCAACATCTGCCTCATAGAATTTTACATCTTTTCCTGTAATCTGTTTAACTCTGTTAAGCGATTCCTTTGAAGAATTGCTTAAATTGTCCACAACCACTACATCATAACCTGCATTTAACAATTCAACACACGTATGACTTCCAATATAGCCTGCACCACCTGCTACTAAAATTGCACTCATAAAACCTTTCCTCCTGTTTACTCTTTACCGGTTGCTGTAACATCTTTTTCTTTAATTTCAACCGGTACCTTTACCTCTTCAGTTACAATTACTTTGTCAGGTAAAGTTAGCTGAACTACAACATTATGTTTTCCTGTTGCTAACTTTTCTACATTGATAGTTGCCGTAATATCACTTGTTTTTAGTTTAGATATTGCATCACTATCACCCTGCACTGTGAACTTAACACTATCTAATACTTTAGCGTTAGTATTATCTTCATTTATAATTTTAATATTTGAAGATTTTATAGTAATTTTCTTAGTTGCTAATTTACTTATTTCTATTTCAACTGTAACGTTAGAACCACCTGAAATAGTTATTCCCACAGGAATGTATTTTGTTAAATCAATAGTTTTTGAATAATTTTCAGTTTCTTTTGATATATCAATATCATCACTTAATGTTATCTTATCAATTGTAGCTAACACATCACTGCTACCAACTAACTTAACTTTGTTTGTTGAAAGCAAGGTGCTCTTTACTTCATAGCCTTCAGGTGGATTGCCAATTTTTCCAAGTTCAACAGGTACTTCTTTTTCCTGGGCAATATCTACCGTTACCTGAACTTTTTTGCTGGACATTGTTACATGACCTGTTTTGATAACATTACCATCATTATCATACATAACCAATGGGCATTTCTTTGTAAAGGTTGTACTATTGCCTTCTAGTTCACATTCAGCCACTACCTTTGAAATATTCTTCAATATTGAAGTAGGTGCCTTAATAGAAATAGTATTCTTTGAAAGGGTATAACCATTTGCTACATAGCCTGAAGCAGCACTTCCGCTATACTCAACATGAACATCAAAATTCTGTTTTTCCATCTGTTCAACATTAACCATCAAAGTTTGCATAGACTGTTTCTCAATGGTCACTTTTCTGGCAATTGAGCCCTGCTTAGCTGATACTTCAATTGGAACTGAATTAACTTTTGATAGTTCCTTTAAAGAAGCAATAGCCTTAAAATCATCTGCTGATAAATTTCCAACAACAGATCTTTTGCCTGAAATAGTTATGTTTACATATTTATCGTTTTTAACTTCATATACCATGTCCAAATCACTAATAGCCTCTTCATGTGTCACCGTTACCGGTACGCCATATATAACTACAGTTTTTTCAGGATCAGTTATATTTATTACAGTAAGCCAAATTAATGTGGCAATAATCACCGCAACAATTTTAACGCCTACATTATGTGTTAATGATTCTTTAATCTTCATGATCATTTTTTTCATTGCGGTCCCTTCCTTTCCAAAATTTCTTCTTATCTTTTGTTTCAACTTTGTCCTGGGCCTTTATTAATTCATTTTTCAATACTGCGGTGTCTGCATATCTTATAAGCTTGCCATCTCTTGCAATAGAAATACTACCATTTTCTTCAGACACAATAATAACAACACAGTCACTAACTTCGCTTAAGCCTAGTCCTGCTCTATGTCTTGTACCTAAATCCTTGCTTAAGGATATGCTGTCTGATAATGGCAAATAACATGTTGCCGCTGTAATTCTGTCTCCTTCAATAACAACTGCACCATCGTGTAATGGTGTGTTCTTCTCAAAAATATTTACAATCAACTGGCTTGTAATTCTTGCGTCCAGTCTGATTCCTGTTTCAATATACTGGCTTAAGTCGTGATCTCTTGAAATTACCATCAACGCTCCAGTTTTTACCTTTGCCATTTCGAGAGTCGCTCTTGTAATTTCTTCGATTGTCTTGTCACTAAATCTCTCATTTTCTAAATTATTTCCTAATTTGAACAATTTGAAGAATACATTTTTCTTTCCTAATTCTTCCAGCGCTCTACGAAGTTCAGGCTGGAAAATTATTACAATTGCTATTATTCCTGCACTTAATGTTTTATTTATAATCCATTGAAGAGTTGTGAGGTGGAAAATAGTTGTTATTACCATAAAAATAACAATCATAAAAATTCCCTTTAGTAAAGTCCAGGCTCTACTTTTTCTAAACCATAAGATTACATAATAGCAAAGTACGGAAATAATGACAATTTCAAAAATATCACTTGGATATATCTCCGGAATTGTAAGATATTTTTCAAAAAAATTATGTATATAATCTAATGCTGTTCCCACTGTTCTCTCCTTTCTTCTTATTCAAAACCAATAAATATCTATATTATTACTTAATTATACTTTTCCACCAACATATTTATTTCACATAAATATATTTATTTTATGAAATATAAGTAAACTTTTTTGCTGTCCCATAAAAAGTATTAAATTAAGCTCTCTTGTTTCCTTTTCCTTTTTTTCTTCTTTGAGCATTGATTCTCTTTACATTCATCTCAGGTGCTGCCACATTCATCTTTGGTACAGCCTTAACGTAATAGTAATACTCATCATCTTCAAACTGTGTATGCTCAGTTCTTGAATAGTCCACTGAAAATACAAAGAACTGCACTACAAAGGCAATCACCAATGAAATAAGTGTTCCGATGACCGTCCATGCAACTGAATTGTCATTTTTTAAGACTAAATTGCCAACTAAAATAACAACAAATTCAAGCACACTTCCCGTAATTATGGCAATTGTCCACGCATTGTCAATTGATAATCTTTTAATTGAATAAACTACCAACGTTGTAATTGTAAAGGCTATAATTGCCAAAATCATTTCAGTGTTACTGTTAATCATATTAATAATTGAATTAATGTTTGCAGTGCTTATTGCTCCGCTTGAGCTTCCTGTTAAAGCAGAAAGATTCTCACTAATTATATAAATTATATAGTAGATAATTGTTCCAAATATAACCGAAACAACTGCTGCCGGAGTACAAACCAAACCGGCAATAATAGGTACTATATAAGGGATTTTTAAGAAAAATGCCAAAGGCACAAATACTAAAAGCATCCCCTGTTTTGGTGAAAATCTGAAAAATAACAAAAACATAATCATCATTATGATTGCAACCATACCACCAAGTTCCACAGATACTGCAAATATATTCATAACTATATCCACAGCCAAAACTAAAGTAATGGCTCCCCAAGGAAGAAATGCGCATATAACAGCTACGCCAAGCACTACAATCCATGAGGATAACAAATCCATATAACCTACGTTTGCCTTTATAAGTAGTAATGAAATCAATCCGGCAAGGAATCTTATAATTGGTCTAACTACAAATTCATAACTACCATAAAAATTTTTAATCTTCTCTTTTAACTCAATAAGGGATGTCATTATTCTTCCCTGCCTCCTTCTTCTAATTCATTAATAATCGCGTCATATTCTAACTCTTGTATTCTATGGAGTGTTTTCAAATCTCCGTTGTATTCTTTAAGGTTCTTTCTTGTTTTCCTAAACTTATGCGAAAAAAATGCATAACTAAACATCATGTACACCACAGTTGCTGCAATGTAAATAATTACTAAAACAGTAACCAATGCTACTATTTTTCCTGTAGTTGTCAGCGTGGATATCATTCTGTCTGAGCTGTACATAATCCATAATGCTAAGCAAAGCAAGTAAGCAAATGTTATACAAAAAAATGAACTTACCATTTTTAATAACATATAATCACTTTTAAAATACTTGCTTGATTTTATTTCTTTTTTTCCATTTTTCTGTTCGTATAGTGACAATTTTGTCATTAAAGTAATTTTTTCGTTATTTAACATATACCTTATACCTCAGCATTTTTTCAAATGGGCACAAAAACCCATAATTATTTTCTATTTTAGCATAAGCCTCTTTTTAGTGCAACAAATAAGCGTATCAAAAGATCAATCTCCATTACTAACTTAATAACAGTTACCTTTTAGTACGCTTATTTTTCTTAATTTCATATTTCTTTTTTAATTTTATATTTCGCCTATTTTTTCATAACCATTTTCATCTAACTTAACAATGATGATACCACAGTTTTTCTGCAGACCGCCACTCCAATATTCCTTAATAGGATGATTTAAAACATGACACATTATTCCTTTATTCATTGCGCCATGCCCTGCAATAAGAACATTGCTTAACTTATCTTTCTGTGGCTCAATAATTTCTTCCATAAACTCTTTGGTTCTCTTGCACACATCATGTAGCGACTCTCCACCTTCCGGTGGCTGATAATTGCCCGGGTCCTCGAAAAATTTGTATATTGGACTGTTCTTATCTTTCTTTAACTCCAAGGAACATTTTCCTTCATTAATTCCAAAGTTCACTTCTCTTAATCTGTCGTCCTTAATAATCGGTATATCCCTATCACCTCTTAGTATACAGGCTGTTTCGTAGGCTCTTTTCAATGGTGAACTGTACACAATGTCGAAGTCAACATCTGCTATTTGTTTTGCTCTCTCGTATGCAATTGCTCTACCGTCATCGCATAATTCAATATCTTTGCTTCCCTGAAGTAGTCTTGACTTGTTCCAAATTGTCTCGCCATGTCTTGCAATATAAATATTCATTTCTGTAATCTCTTTTCTGTTAATTTTGTTAATTTTGTCAATTATAATCCTAAATATTCTTTAGCACGAATATTAATTCATTTGTAATTTCGTATATTTGTCATTGTTAGTAATTTAACCAATTTTTATTGTATATTCTTTTTGGAATTTTTCTTTTGGTTCAACTAAATTAATGCCCGGTTTAGTGGCAAGTTCTTTATCAAAGCCATAATTATCACAACGACCTACCCATGGTTCTAAACATACAAAAGGTGCATCTTTAACTGACCAGATTCCGTAATTTGGAAAATCTTTTGCCAACATTCCAACACGTTTTCTGCCGTCTTTGTAGCACAACCAAACTTCTTCTATCTGTGTATTATCAAAAACTAATGCATCATTTTCAAACATTTCGTCATTTAATGGGCATGTTTCGTCTTCAAGTTCAAGCTGATAAACTTTGTCAGGCAAAGCTGTTCCTGTTTCCTTATCTAAAAGAATATAGTCAAGCTGCTTTTTGCCCGGGAATTTCAAAACATAATCTGTTTTCACATCTCCTTCTTTAAACATAAATGCCGGATGTCCTCCAATTGTGAAAGGTATTGTCACACTGTCAGTATTTTCCACTTTCCAGTTTACATGTATGTCTTTATCCTTAATTTCATAAGAAATAGTCAATCTAAAATCAAAAGGATAATCCTTCTTTGTTTCCTCTGTAGCTTCTAACTTAAATACACCTTTATTTTCACTGCTTTCAACGCTCTTAAAAACATTATCTCTTGCAAAACCATGTTGAGAGGTTTCGTAAATCTTTCCATTAATCAGGACCTTGTTTCGAAAATTCTTTCCTACATTTGGGAATAAAATTGGAGAATGTCTCTTCCAAAATTTAGGATTTCCATCCCACAATATTTCTGTTTTATTTTCCTTATCATAAATTCTTGTTATTTCTGCCCCAAGTTCATTTACTTCAACTAATATTAAATCATTTTCAATTATCATAAAAATATCCTTACCCTTTCTTCGATGTTTAACTCATCTAACTTTTCATGCCATTACTTTTGCACAATTCCATTACTCATATACAACAATGTATAGCATAAAACCGCTTTTCTCTATTATTAGTCTACATAATTTTTCCCATATATACAATAGTGGTGATGTTATTTCCTAACACCACCACTACTTATTACTCAATATAATTTTAATTGCTAATTTATTCTACTTTCCCACCTTCAACAACAAGGTCGTCAGGATTTACCTGGTCACCATATACAGGTTCAAGTGTTTCCTTGTAATCCTTGTGGAAGAATTTTTCTTTTGCTAATGCCTTTGTTTCATCGTTAAGCCATTTTAATAATGAGCTGTTACCCTTTGATACAGCAGGTGCAATTGTCTGAGTTTCTCCAATTGACTGAACTCCTACAGAGAAGCCTTTGTTCTTAAGAGCCCAAGCTAACACTTCTGTGTTATCTGTTGACATTGCATCTCCTCTGCCGTCTAATAAAGCATTGTAGGTCTCTGTATACTGGTCAAATTTTACTAACTGTACATCAGGGTAATTCTTTTCGAAGTAAGCTTCTGCTGTTGTTCCCTTTGCAACAATAAGTTTCTTGCCTTTTAAATCATCAACTGACTTAATAAGTGCCTTGTCTGGCGATACAACACCTAATGCAACTTTCATGTATGGAAGTGCGAAATCAACTGACTCTGCACGTTCATCTGTTACTGTAAAGTTTGCAAGTATAATATCAACCTTACCTGTCTTTAAATATTCAACTCTGTTAGCTGCTTCTGTTGAAACAAATTCTAACTTAACGCCTAAGTCTTTTGCTATTCTCTTTGCAAAGTAAATATCGTATCCCTGATACTCACCTTTTTCATCTACGTAACCGAATGGGTTCTTGTCGCTGAATACACCAATTTTGATTGTGCCGCTTTTCTTGATTTCATCAACTGTACGGTAAACCTTACCATTGTCTGTTTTTGCATCATTTTTAGAACCACATGCTGTTAATCCTGTCACAACTAAAACTGCTGCTAATGCTAATGCTAAAATTTTCTTCTTCATAATTCTTTCTCCTTTTTGTTATTAATTTTTTATTTTATAAAAAACTGTATCTATATCCACGTACCAATTGCCTAATTATAAGAAAGTGCTTGGAGCCCGTCGGTTCATCAAGGCAGCGTAGTCGGCTTGATAGAACCGCTACGAGGCGGAAGCAGCGGGAGCGTGCTTTCGATAATTATGCAATTGGTACGTGAAAGATGGTTACAATTTATTTATTCAAAAACAAATGTGTTTAGGAATTTTCCTGCACGTTCTGTTTTCGGATTACTGAAGAACTCTTTTGGTTCCCCTGTTTCTACAATGTTTCCTCCATCTAAGAAAACAATCTTATCTGCTACAGCTTTTGCAAATTCCATTTCGTGAGTAACGATTAACATTGTTGAACCCTGTTTTGCAAGTTCTAACATAACGTCTAATACTTCTCTAACCATTTCAGGATCTAATGCTGCTGTAACTTCATCAAATAAAATTATTTCAGGATGCATTATTAAAGCTCTTACAATGGCTACTCTTTGCTTTTGTCCACCTGACAACTGTCTTGGATATGAATCTTTCTTATTTAAAAGTCCAACTCGATCAAGCAACTGTTCAGCTTCTTTGATTGCTTCCTGCTTATTTCTTTTTTGTGCTTTCACAGGTCCTAATATTACATTATCAAGAACTGTCATGTGTGGAAATAAGTCATAGCTTTGAAATACCATACCAATTTTCTGTCTGACCTCTCTCCAGTTTGCTTTTTTACCTGTGATTTCTTTACCGTCTAATAAAATCTTTCCTGACTGAATTTCTTCAAGACCATTGATACATCTGAGAAGTGTACTTTTTCCACATCCTGATGGTCCTATTAAAACAATAACGTCTCCTTTATATACATCCAGTGATACTTTATCTAACACCGGGCCATTACCATAATCTTTTACTAAATCCTGTATTTCTAACAGTTTCTCTTTTTCACTCAAATCTTTTCACCTTAATCCTTCCATTTTTTCTCAAGTCTGCCTGCCAACAATGAAATAGGCCAGCAAACAATAAAATATAGAAAAAATATTGTTCCATAAATCCACAAAGCTGCATCCGGTGCTGAGTATCTGTTTGCCTCAATAATCTGCTGTGCAACCTTCATTACTTCTACAACGCCAATTAAAACAATTAAAGAAGTTGTTTTAATCATTCTTGTTGTAAGGTTAATTGCTAATGGAATTAAACGTCTCAATGTCTGTGGAATAATAATATATCTGTAAATCTGTATTTTGTTTAATCCAATAGCCTCACCACTTTCATACTGATGCTTTGGAATTGATATTAATGCACCTCTTACTAAATCTCCCATTTCAGCAGTTCCCCAAATTGTAAATACAATTATTGAAGATGCTTCCCCTGATAAATTTATTCCGAAAGATTTTGTTAAACCGAAATAAACTAAAAACAGTAAAACAAGCTGTGGCATAATTCTTACAAATTCCAAATAAATTTTTGTTAAGGCTTTTGTAACCGGGTTCTTAATTGTCATCACCATTCCAAGAAGTACACCTAATATAATTGAAAGTACAACTGAAATTAATGAAATTCTAACTGTAACCCAAAGTCCTGAAAGAAGTCTTGCAAAATTGTCACCCATAAAGAGGACCCTAATTCCCAAATCCTGCATATCTTAATCTCCTTTCAAGTATTGTAGCAATAATTGATATAGGTAATAACAAAATTAAATATGCCACTACCAACATTAATAATGCTTCATCTGTTTTATAGTAAAGGGCTATAAGGTCTTTTGCCACATACATTAGATCTGCCAGTGCTACTGCACTAAACACTGATGTTTCCTTAATAAGAAAAATAATGTTTGCGCAAATTGCGGGTACCGACACTGACATTGCCTGTGGAATTATGATATTTTTCATAATCTGCGGCTGTGTAAGACCTATGCTTAACCCTAACTCTAACTGTGTCTTGTCAACTGATTCCAAACCACTTCTAAAACTTTCAGCCATGTAACTGCCACCTAAGAATCCAAGACCTACAATGGCACATGTTACTGAATCAAGTACAATGCCTGCCTTTGGCAAGCCAAAGTATAATAAAAATAACTGTACAATAAGTGGTGTATTTCTTGATAGCTCTATATAAATAGAAACTATTCTTTTTAATACAGGAACTTTATAATATTGTATATTTGCACAAATAAGTCCTACTACTACGGAAATTATAATTCCCACAACAGCTATGCCTAAAGTTAATTTAGCTGCTTCAACATACATAGGTATATATTCTTGTATAAATTCAATATCCACTGTTAAACTTCCTTTCACTTTATTGTTTTTATTGCATATCTGAATAGTATGATTTATCTGCATAAAAATTGGGAAGTTTAATTATAACTTCCCAAGATTGTAATCATATTTATTTGACAAATTAGTTTCTAATTTCTGACAAGTACAAATAAGGTATGACATAATCCTGGTGACAACACATCATACAACAACAGCAACTATTATTAATTAATGTATTCACTGTACTCATCAAAATTTCCTCCTAACTAACTTACTTCCAAAATTAATGTAGATTATAAAGAAATTCTCTTTTAAAATTTATATTCTGCATTGTGGATTACCTTAGCAGATGCATCACCTACTTTGACCAACCACTATATTTTATATAAATATCAATAAAAAATCAATTCCTTTATTTCCTACCAACTATATAGGATTATAATATCATAGTTCTACATTGTCAAGAAAATATTTAAAAAATTGGTGTAATCTCCTGAACTTTTATTCAAATATTTTTTTTGCGACTTTTACTTATATTCAATTTGAAAATAATCCAAATAAACTTTGTATCTATCCTGTGCTGTTAAACACGTGTCCGTTAAATAGCCTTTTTCATTGTTCCATTCTTTTAATCCACGATAGTAAAACATTTTCAAATCATCTTCTATGATGAAAGGCACAATATTATTTTTTAGACACTCTTTAAAAATAATCAATCTTCCAACACGACCATTTCCATCTTGAAAGGGATGTATTCTTTCGAACTTAACGTGAAAATCCAAAATATTTTCAAGAGACACTTTATCTATTCTATTGTATTCAAATAGCAACTTAGCCATTTCTTCCTGTACATTCTCCGGCAACGTTGTAGGTGTGTCACCCACCATGTTTCTTTGAGATTTGTATTCACCTACATTAAACCATTCCAATCTGCTATCGGAAGTTCCTGATTTTAATATTTTGTGTGCATTTTTTATCCATCTTTCATCTAATGTATCAAGTGCCGAGTCAATTAAAAAATCAAAGCATTGAAAATGATTAACTGCTTCTAATATATCATCAACATTTGCCGGTTCCTGCTCAACTCCAACTGTATTTGTTTCATATATATATCTGGTTTGTTCTTCTGTAAGCCTGCTTCCTTCTATGTGATTAGAATTATAAGCTAATTTGATTTGTGTCTGATGATAAATTCCACCCTTTAACTTTATCGCCTTTTCTTCTTTTAATTTTGCCAATAGAATATTTTCATCACATACTCTTTCTATTTCTATTAGTTCCCCTGGCTGACAATTTAAATAATTACAAATTAGTATAAGAGTGTTCATTGAAATAGGTTCATTTTTTGACAACTTTGCTAATGTTGCAGATGATAAATCTATCGCTTCCTTCAAAGCTGTCTTTGAAATATTTCTTTCTTTAAGCATATTAAAGAGTTTTTTATAAGATATTTTCATTATCATCACCTACCTTTATTTTATTATAGCATAAAACTTCACAAACATAAACTTTATTTGATTTAATGTTTATATTTGTGAAGTTTTTCCCTTATATCCTATATATATTTTTCTACTTGTATTTTATCTTTTATTTATTTTTATCCTGCTCCAATGAGTTAATTGCCACAGCTCCGTCTGCTACAGCAGTTACTACCTGTCGCAAGCTTTTTGTTCTAATATCCCCTGCTGCGTATATTCCGTCTATATTAGTTCTGCAATCTTCTCCTGCTATGACGTAGCCATTTTCGTTTGTTGCCACAACACCTTTTGCAAAATCACACTGGGGTTCCATACCAACAGCAATGAATATTCCTGAAACTTCTAATTCCATAGTTTCATTTGCCTTGTTAAATAAAGTAATTTTTTCTACCTTGTTGTTACCTGCAATTTCCCTTACCTGATATTCAGGCATAAACTGAATTTTTTCATTTTTTAAAACTTTATCCTGTAAGATTTTTGCTCCTCTTAATTCATTTCTTCGATGAATGAGATAAACTTTTTCGCAAATGTTTGCAAGATATAAAGCATCTTCAAGGGCAACGTCGCCGCCACCAACAACTGCTACTGTTTTATTTCTAAAGAAGGCTCCATCACATGTGGCACAATATGAAACGCCTGCTCCTGTTAATTCTTTTTCACCTTTTACACCAAGCACTTTGTGTTTTGCACCTGTTGCAATTATTATGGCTTTTGTATTTATAACGTCACCATTTTCCAATGTTATTTCTTTTATCTCGCCCTTATCTTCTATAGATGTAACCTGTCCCTCTACAAATGGCACCTTTAATTCATCTGCATGTTGTCTGAACTTAACGGACAAATCATAACCGTTTTCACCATACAAACCTAAATAATTATCAATTCTGTCTGTCGTAACAATCTGACCGCCACTAAACATTTCTTTTTCCATAACTACCTGGTCTATCATTGCCCTGCTTGCATATACTGCCGCTGAAAGTCCTGCGGGACCACTTCCAATAATAACTAAATCTTTTATATTTTCCATATTACACCGCCTTATATTTTCTAATAATTTCTGCTGTTTTTTCCAAATCTTCCTTAGTATGTGCCGCCGAAATAAACATTGCCTCAAACTGTGATGGTGCTAAATTTATTCCATTTTCAAGCATATATCTAAAATACTTTGCATATTCTTCTGTGTCAGATGTTAGTGCGCTGTCAGGTACAGCCTGAGTTAATGCTCCTGAACCTGATTTTACCAGCAAGCCATCTGAATGTCCATGATAACAGCCTTTGAATTTAACAATGTAATCCTTTCCTGTATAGCCTCTTGCAAGTCTGATGGCACTCATTACTGCCTCAGTTCCTGAGCTTACCATTCTTGTCATTTCCATTGATGGCATCAACTCTCTAATAAGTTTTGATTCTTTCTTTTTATCTTTTGTATTATTTTATGTCCAATTAAATAGACTTAAAATATATTCTTGTTATTTTATTTATCTATATCGAAAAGTGATGTTGATAAATATCTTTATCCTGTATCAGGTAATAAAACCACAATTCTTTAATCACAATTCTTTCATTACAATTTTTCATTACCTTGCTTTTTTATTTACATACTTTGCCTTGTATTTTGAATAAACAATTGTCTGATCTTTGTATAAACTGTAATATCCTGATAACGAGTAACTAACAGCAATGGCTATCAGATAATATGATACTCCGGCAAATCCAAACAATTCAAAGGCTATTAACATAGATGTGATTGGACAGTTTGTAACACCACAAAAAACAGCTACCATTCCTGAAGCTGTAGCAAGTGACGGTGGAAATCCTAAAATCTGTCCTGCCAGACAGCCAAATGTTGCTCCTACACAAAAAGCCGGTACAATTTCACCACCTCTGAATCCTGCACGCATTGTAATTGCCGTCAAAATAATTTTCCAGAAAAAATCTAATGGGCGTACTTTTCCATATTCAATAGCTCTCACGATTAATTCACTTCCGGCTCCCATATAATCTTTCGTATTCAAAAGAATCGTAATTCCAATAACAATTAAACCTGCAACAAATACTCTTATATAAGGATTTTTCAAATATTTTGTATACATCCCTGCAGCAAATTTTAAAGCTACACAAAACAAAATGCTAATCAAACCACACCCGGCAGCTATTATTAACATTTTAATGCCACTTTCAACACTAAGTTCCGGAATATTTACAACATGAAAGGATTCCGGATGAATCCCTATACCCGCAGCAAATTCTGAAGCAATAATTGATGCAACAACACATGGAAGCAACGCAGCATAATACATTACACCAACACTAACAACCTCCATTGCAAACACCGCAGCCGCCATCGGTGTACCGAAAACAGCCGAGAATGCCGCACTCATACCGCACATTACCATAACATGATGGTCAAACTCATCTAAATGCACAATTCTTCCCAACTGATTTCCAATGCTTCCGCCAAATTGTATTGCCGCTCCTTCTCTTCCTGCAGAACCACCGGTTAAATGAGTAAGCAATGTTGCCACAAATATCAAAGGAGCTGATTTAAGAGGCACATCATCTTTCGATCTAATCGTTGATAAAACCTGATTCGTTCCGCCATCATACTTATCAATCTTCTGATACATAAAAACAATAACCAGTCCTGCTATAGGCAAGCATAAAAAAATCCATGGATTTTCACCTCTTGTTTTTGTAACCAGCTTTATACAACCGGCAAAAAAACTACTTGCTCCACCAACTACAACTCCTGCAATAATTGCCAAAACAATCCATTTAACAAAATTGTTAATATCTCTTTTAATTCTCCCTGAATAAAATCTGTATAAAACTCTATTTCGATTTATTCTGTTTGTATCTTTTTCCAATTTTTCTCATCCTTTTCGTTTTTCCATATATAAAAATGCTTTAGTGTTACTTAATATTAATTTTCTTTCCTATTATATATTATTTTATAAATTTTATATATTATTTTATATATTCTTTTCTATATTCTTTTTTATTTTCTTTTTATATTTGCTTTTCTATATTTGCTTTTTTACATTTGCTTTTTTACATTTGCTTTTTTATTTTAGCATATAGTTTATATTTTTCCCATAATTAAGAACATATATCATTATTTAGTCAAAATCAATCGGAAAATTTATTTTACACAAAACTTCATTATTGACTAAATACTATTCATTTATGTACCTATTAATATATCTGTATCACTCTTTTACTTTTAACTTTTATCATTTTAACATAAAAGAAAAACTGTAGACATTACCAGGTAACATCTACAGTTTCACATAACAAATGCCCAGTTCCGGAATCGAACCAGAGA